>Ga0116229_10010938_pt1 | contig 13506 bp, 9 predicted proteins | sample S1TSphgellanicum_3_FD_87313 | JGI IMG/M metagenome (GOLD analysis project Ga0116229, IMG submission 87313) | Host-associated microbial communities from peat moss isolated from Minnesota, USA - S1T2_Fc - Sphagnum magellanicum MG | ecosystem: Host-associated > Plants > Peat moss > Unclassified...
AGGGTCACGATCGAGAGTCCCGAGATAATGGCTTTGTTCATGATGATACCTTTCTGAATAATTTCGGCGGTCGTTTCGGCCGTCTGGAATGATTACGAAAGGTGTCGTTCGCTCGTTTTCGCTTACATCGAACTCTCATGAACGGGGATTGTCGCACGCCCATCCTTCGAGAGCCTCAGGATGACACGCGAGAGCCTGCGGCTTGGTGGCGCGGCGCGCTGCGGCTTGGTGGTGCGGGTCGCATTCGGGGGCGGCGGTTTGGGTTAGCTGGAGGTGGAGACGCGGGCTTCGCGTTTGGTGACGCGATAGACGGCTTTGACGTCTTTGAGGTTGGAGAACTTGCGTAAGAGGGTGTGCAGGTGCTCGAGGTCGGTGATTTGGGCGGTGAGCGCGATCAGCGCGTTCTTGTCGCGTTTGACGCGTGCGGTGACCGTCGAGACTTGCGTCTTTTGCTCGGAGCACACACCCATGATGTCTTGCAGCAGGCCGCTGCGGTCGGAGGCCTCGATTTCGATGTCCACGGCGTGCGTGATCTGGCTCGAGTCGGCCCAGGTCGCTTCCAGAATCCGTTCCGGCGCGTGGTTCATGTAGGCAACGTTCGGACAGTCGGCCCGATGGACGGAAACCCCGCGCCCGATCGTGACGAACCCCATGATGGGGTCGCCGGGCACGGGGCTACAACACTTCGAGAGCCGCACCAGCACGTCGTCGACGCCCGCGATACGAATCCCGGACTTGCTGCGCGCGACGCGCTTCGGCGGCGGCTTGATGACCGTGGCCAGATCGACGACGTTGTCGGTCGCCTTGAGCTCGTCGCGCAGCTTCGAGGCGATCGTCGATGCGTGCGCGTCGCCGAAACCGATTGCGGCGTACAGATCGGCGGTCGTCGCGTAGTTGAGCCGCTTGGCGATCTTCTCGAGCGCTTCGCCGCGCGCAACGTCGGGGGAGAGGCCCTGGCGCGCGAGTTCCGCTTCGAGCGACTCTTGCCCGAGCACGGCGTTCTCTTCTTTTTTCTCCTTGCGGAACCACTGTTTGATCTTGTGCTTCGCGCCGGAGGTCTTGACGATCGAAAGCCAGTCCAGCGATGGCCGGCCGCTGGATTTGTTGAGCAGAATCTCGCAGATGTCGCCGTTCTTGAGTTGATAGTCGAACGGTACGATCTTGCCGTTCACCTTCGCACCGATACACGCGTTGCCGACGTTCGTGTGGACCTGATAGGCGAAGTCGAGCGGCGTCGCGGCGGACGGCATCGAGAACACGTCGCCCTTGGGTGAAAAGATGAAGACCTGATTGTCAAAGAGATCGAGCTTCAGGTTCTCCATGAACGCGCGCGAATCGCGCATATCGTTCTGCCACTCGAGCAGCGAGCGAAGCCAGGTGAGTTTCTGCTCGAAGTTGTCGGTCTTCGAGCCCTCTTTGTAGCGCCAGTGCGCGGCGATGCCGTACTCGCTCGTGCGGTGCATCTCCACCGTGCGGATCTGCACTTCGAGCGGATCGCCGCCCGGCCCGACGACCGTCGTATGCAGCGACTGATACATATTGGGCTTGGGCATCGCGATGTAGTCTTTGAAGCGCCCGGGCAGCGGCTTCCAGAGGCTGTGCACGATCCCGAGCGCCCCGTAACAATCTTTGACCGTCTCGACGATCACGCGCACGGCGGTCAAATCGTAGATGGTCGAGAAGTCGCGGCCCTTCTTCATCTTCTTGTGGATGGAATAGAAGTGCTTGGGCCGGCCGGTGATCTCGCCCTTGAGACCGACCGACGCGAACTGCGAGCGCAGCTCGTCGAGCACGCTCGTGACCGCGTCTTCGCGCACGCCGCGCTTCGTTGCGACGCGATCGGAGATTTCCCGATACGCATCGGGATCGAGGTAGCGCAGGCAGAGATCTTCGAGATCCCACTTGATGCGCCAGATGCCAAGGCGATGGGCGATCGGCGCGTAGATCTCGATCGTCTCTTTCGCGATGTTCTGCTGCTTCTGCGGCGGGAGCGAGCCCAGCGTACGCATGTTGTGCAGACGATCCGCGAGTTTGATGATGATGACCCGGATGTCTTTGGCCATCGCAAGGAACATCTTGCGCAGGTTCTCGACCTGCGCGTCTTCCTTCGACTGATACGGGATGCGAGTAAGTTTGGTGACCCCGTCGACCAGCGCCGCGATCTCGGGCCCGAAGAGTTCGTTGACCTCCTCGCTCGTGACGACCGTGTCTTCCACCACATCGTGAAGGATCGCCGCGGCGATTGTCGCGCGATCCATCTCGAGGTCGGCCAGGATGTCGGCCACGGCGAGCGGGTGCGCCACGTAGGCCTCGCCCGAGGCGCGCAGCTGCCCTTGGTGGGCGGCGTCGGCGAGCTCGTAGACCGCCGTCAACCAAGCCCCGTCAAGGGAGGGGTCGTAGTGTTGAACTTTGGCGACGAGATCGGCGATGGTCATGAGCGATTTGGCCTATAATGCCAGAACACGCCGCCGGCTCCAAGCGTTCCGAGCGATATCGAGCTAATACGTGATGTACGACTTGACATCGACCCCGGGGAGCGCGTCCCGGCCCCCGAGGGCGGCCAGCTCGATCAGGACGGCAACGCCGACGACGTGTGCGCCGAGTTTCTCGAGCAGCCGCAGCGTCGCGGCGACGGTCCCGCCGGTGGCCAGCAGGTCGTCGACGATGAGCACGCGCTGGCCGTGACCGACCGCATCGTCGTGGATTTCGAGGGCATTCGTCCCGTATTCTAGCGCGTATTCTTCGCGAAATTTCGTGCCCGGAAGTTTCCCGGGCTTGCGCACGGGGACAAAGCCGGCGCCCAGCGCGTAGGCGAGCGGCGCACCGATCATGTAGCCGCGCGCCTCGATTCCGACAACGTAGTCGATCTCCAGACCGCGCGCTCCGTCGACAAAGAGGTCGATGAGCGCCTTGAAACCGGCCGGATCCTTGAGCAGCGGGGTGATGTCCCGGAACAGAATCCCGGGGATCGGAAAGTCGGGGATCGCCCGAATCAGGGTTTCGAGCTCTTGCGTAGCCACGGCTCGGCGGGTTCGCGCCCACGCGGTCGGACCCTGGTTTTCTCGATCAAACGGCCGTGCGAACGGCAAGGCTCCGGGGTGGCTTTCGGGATGCGTTGAAGGGGAGCGTGTTGACCAGAGAGGAGCGACGTCGCTGGGTTTTGGCTTTTGCCATTTCCATCGCGTTGAATGAAATCGCGATCGGGCTGTTCCATCGCAGCCCGCCGGCCGTCGAGACCCATGTCGAGCCGACGATCATCACGATCGCGCACCGGACGCCGCCCCCCACCCCGCCGCCGGCACCCACACCGACCCCGACGCCACCGCCGCCGCCGATCGTCCACGTGATCCCGCGCGCGACGATCGCCCCGCATCCGCAAATCGCCGCGGCCCGCACCAAAGCGCCCAAGGAGAAGACGCACGGCGGCAGCGTTTCCCGCCGGGCGAACCCGAAACTCGATGTCTACGCAGAACTCTCGCACAACGGCTTGGGCCGGCAGCAGGGCATTACGGGAACGGGCACGGGGACCGGCGTCGGGGCCGGTAGCGGCGGCGGCGATGCGGGCAACGCGGAAGGCAACGGCACGGGCGGGAACGGTACCGGCGACGTGAACGCCAACACGCCTTGCGGCTTCGTGGATTTCGTCCAGCCGGATTCGGAGTTCACCGAAATCCGCGGCACGACGTACTACGAGACGATCGTCGCGGTCGTGCACTTTCCCGACGGGCACACCGAAAAAGCGCGCTTTCCGTACAAGTGGAAATATCCCGACGGCGAGCGCACGGATCCGTGGTCGGGGACGAACATGCGCGCAAATCCGACGATGCAGACACCGGCGCAAACGCCGCCGCCGAACGTCGATCCGAATTCGCTCTCGCCGGTCATTCAGTATCTGTTGCAACACACCGACGATCGCGGCATCACGTCGTTGAAGCCCTGCCCGAAAACGAAGTGAGCGCGTTTCACGTCGCGATCGACGCGCACGATCTCGTTCGTGACGAACGCGGCATCGGACGCTACGTACGTGCGGTCGTCTCGCGCTGGGTGCGGCGCGACGACGTGCGGGTGAGCCTCATCGTGCGCGACCCGTTGCCGTGGCGCTTCGCGACGTCGTTCGCGAAGGCGCTCGGCGTTTCCGAAGTGGAACTGCATTCGCGCGTACCGCGTGATGCCGAGGTGACCTGGCATCCGTGGAACGGAACGTTCACGGCCACCGAGGGGCCGGCGGCGGCGACGATCCACGACGTGGTGCCGTTCGCCTTCCCCGAGCTCGACGAACGCAAGCGCGACGCGCAACAGACGCCGTTCCGGCGCACGGCCACGCGCGCGAGCGCGATCGCGTGCGATTCCGACTTTACGGCACGCGAGGTGGAACGCTATCTCGAGATCCCCCCGAACCGGCTGCACGTCGTGCCACTTGCGGCTGACGACCGCTTCGCGCCCGGCGGCGACGACGATCTCCCCGCGGAACTCACCGGCCGTCCGTACGTCCTCTACGTCGGCACGCACGACGAACACAAGAACTCCGGCACACTCGCGGCCGCGCACCGGCTCGCGTTTCCCGACGACGACGTGGCGCTCGTCTTCACCCGGCCGAATCCCGTCGTCCCCGAAGCGATCGTGATCGCGCACGCGCCCGAAGACCAGCTCGTCGCGCTCTATCGCGCGGCCACGATCGTCGCCGTGCCTTCGCTCTACGAAGGCTTCGGGTTACCGGTACTCGAGGCGCTGGCGTGCGGCGCGCCCGTCCTCGCGTCGCGCGCGGCGTCGCTTCCGGAAGTCGGCGGCGACGCGGTGCGGTATGTCGACGAACCCGAGTCGGTGCACGCCTGGCGCAGCGCCCTGGCCGCGCTCGTCGGCGACGACGCGGCGCGCGCGGAGCTCGCGCGGCGCGGGCCCGTGCGTGCGGCGGGGTTCTCGTGGGACCGCTGTGCCGACGCGACGCTCGACGTGGTGAAATCCGCGCGCGCATGACGCACATTGGCCTCGATGCATGGAACCTCATCGGCAATCGGCGAGGCACGGGACGCTACGTGCGCTCGATCTTGGGCGCGTGGCGCGAGGCGTATGCGGATCGCGTGCGTGTAACGCTCGTCGTGCCGGAGCGCTTCAGTTTCTTCGCGCGGGGGCGGTATCGCGCCGAAGCCGACGGCATCGCTTATCCGGTGCGCTCGCGCGCGAATCCCGGTACGTTCGATGCGTGGTGGTTTCCGTTCAACGGACCGAGCTGGGAGCAGTGGCGCGGGAAATCGGTCGCGACCTTGCATGACGCGCTGCCGTTCGCTGAATCGTTCGATGAAAGCGCGCGCATGTCGCTGCGGCGGGCGGCGCGGATGTGCGATCGTCTCGTGACCACCTCCGTCTTCTCGGCGAACGCCCTGGCCGGACATCTCGACATCGCGCCCGAGCGCCTCACGCCGATCTTGCTCGGCGCGACGGCGCTCGAGCCGGGGCCACTCCCGGCGCTGCCGTTCGACCAGTTCGCGCTCTACGTCGGCGATACCGACGAACGGAAGGATCTGCCGACGCTCTACGACGCGATGCGCGTCGTGCGCGTGCAGCGGCCGCGGTTCGGCATCGTGCACATCGGGCCGAACCAATTCGGCCTGCCGCCGGCCGCTGGACTCGATGTCGTCTCGCTCGGAATCGTCGACGACGCGACGCTCGCAGCGGCCTATCGCGCGTGTACGGCGTTCGTTTTTCCGTCACGCTACGAAGGCTTCGGGCTGCCCGTGCTCGAGGCGATGGCGAACGGTGCACCGGTCGTCTCGTCCTCGGCGCCCGCGCTCCCCGAAGTCGGCGGCGACGCCGTCAACTACGCCGAGCCCGGCGACGTGCTCGGCTTTGCGGATGCCATTCTTCGCATCGCCGGCGATCCGGCGATCGCGGACGATCTTCGCGCGCGCGGATATGCCCGGGCGGCCGATCGTTCGTGGGTGCGTACGGCAGGCGAACTGCTTGCGATCTTCGAGAGCCTGCGCTAACCACTCACGACGATCAGCGCCGAGGTGATGATGTGCTTGGAGAATTCGAGCTTGATGTGCTGCCGATCGGGCTCGCGGTAATACGGCGCGCGATCGAAAACGAGATCGTCGCGCGCCGCACCGGCGAAGAAGTCGGCCGGCTCGAGGGTTCGGCCGTCGCGGCGCAGGCGGCGGTCGAGTTCCTCGATGTCGCGCCGGCGGTAGAAGACGACCTCGCCGCGATCGAGCGTTTTGTCATTCGAGGTCACGGTGTATTCGGTCGTGTGAAAAGCGAACCCGCCGGGTTTGAGGAGCCGGGCGGAGCGTTCGACGAAATCGAGTCCGCGCTCGAGCGTACCGAGATGTTCGAACGCGCAGCAACTCCAGATGAGATCGAAGCCGCCGTGCTCGAACGGAAAGGGTTTGTTCATGTCGAGCGGTTCGAAGCGCACGTGACGATCGAAGAGCGCGCGATCGACGAGATTCGGTTTGTAGACCGCCTCGAGCGAGGCCGCATGCTGCGCGGCGGACCATTGTCGCACGTTCTTCTCTCCGGCCGGCAAATCGGTCGCGACGACGTCGACCTCGTGCGCGGCGAGGATCGACGCCACGGGTTCCGTCCCGACGGCGAAGCCGAGCGCGCGCACGCCGGGACGCAAGAGTCCGCGCGCCTCGATCGCGGCGAGCACCGCGCACCACTCCCAGGCCTTGCGGTGGAAGCGCGGATGCCCGTCGCGGGCGCCTTGCAGCGCGATGATCTCGCGCAGCTCGCTATCGACGAGCGCATTCCAGCGCGCGAACCACGGGCTCTCGAAGTGCTTGAACCGGCAGATGGTCGTACCGAGCGCGGTGCTCGAACTCAAACGAAGGGTGCCCTTTCCGGGCCGCGAAGGCCGCGATGCTTTGCTCGCTTCTGTGCCGGACCGGCGTCGCGCGCTCCTGGTCGCTACGCTGCTCGCGTTCGTCATCATGGGTACGCTCGACGTGCTGCGCTGGAACTTCTGGAGCTACGGCGCCGATAGCGGGACCTTTGCGCAGGCGATTCTCGACACGTTCGGCGGGATGCGCAACGGGATCGAGCAAGGGACCCACTACCGCTTCCACTGGTCGCCCTCACTCGCGCTCCTGTGGCCGCTCATGGCGGCGACGCACGCGGTGCTTGCGATCCAGTTCGTGCAAGTGGCGGCGACGGTTGCGGTTGCGCCGCTCGCGTACATGCTCGTCGCACCGCGGGCCGGCGGCCAATCCGCATTGCTCGTCGCGATTCTCACTTTGCTGTATCCGCCGCTGCTGGCGATCGGGTGGGGCGAGTTCCACGAAGTCGGATTGTATGCACCGCTCGTGCTCGGGCTCGTCGTCGCCGCCGACCGCAAGGCGTGGGGATGGTTCGCGTTGTGCGCGATCGTCGCGTGCGGGATCCGCGAAGATACGACGCTCGAACTTGCGATTGCGGGCGTCGCGCTTGCGATCGCCGGCTGGCGCTCGCGTATCGCTTGGGCGTCGCTCGCCGCGCTTGCGGTCGCCTCGGACGTCTTTTACTATGCCGCGATCGTGCCGCGCGTCGGTCCCTGGAATCCCGCGCACTTCTACCAGTATCCGTTTGCGGCCGGGCCGCTCGCGCTGCTGGTTGCGCCGCTGCTCCATCCGGTTGCGTTCGCGCGTGAGTTCTTCACCTTTGGGCGGCTGACGTACCTCATCGAGGCGTTTGCGCCGCTCGCGTTTCTGCCGTTCTTCTCGCGCTGGTCGTTGCTGGCGCTCCCGGGGCTCGCGATCGTGCTGCTTGCGAACGATCAGCTCGTGTATCACATGGGGAATCACTATGCGTCGCTGTGGAGTCCGTGGCTGATCGTCGGCACGGCTTTCGTCGTGGCGGACCGGAAGGCGGAACGCTGGCCGCAGATCGCGATTGGGATCTCGGCAATCGTCCTCATCGCGTTCAACCCCCTGCACCCGGCGCATTTCCTCAAACCGAACTATCACGATCTCGTCGCCGCGCGTGCCTCGCTGGAAAGTCTGCCGCCGGGCGCGTCGGTCTCGACGCACGACGAATGGTTCACGCACATCGCCGCGCACGATCCGAGCGCGACGCTCAATACGATCTCGGGACCGGACTATCTCGTCTTCGCCGACGACTACCCAAACGATGAGTTCCAGCGCTCCTGGCTGCCGCGGATCCGAGCCGAAGTCGCGGCCCACCGGTACCGCGCGCTCTACCGCGTCGACGACGTCGTGACGTACAAGCGCACCGGACCGTGAGCGTTGCCCCGCACCGAGCGGTAAAGGTCGCCGCGCACCTGATCGTCGGCGACCGCGAGGAGCCGTTCTTGCCGGCGCTCTTGCGCAGCCTCGACGGTGTCGCGGACCTGTTGCTCGTCAATGACAACGCAGCGGAGCCCGGTAGTCCGAATGCGCGCATGTTGGATGAATCGGCGTTTGCACGGCGGGGCGCGATGATCGTGGATCGCGCGCCGTTCGTGAACTTCGCGGATGCGCGCAATCGCGTGCTTGCCTTGCATCGCGCGCACGTTCCTGGCGCGTGGGCGGCGTTCGTCGACGCCGACGACGTCCACCGTCCGGCCGCCAAATGCATCGCACGGAATCTTCCATCGCTGGGCCCCGAGATCGCCGTGGTCGACGGTTACACACGGCACTACCTGCAATCGTTCCGCTGGGTCATCGGCATCGACCGCCGTCTCGCATTCTTCCGCGTCACCGAAGGCGTGCGCTGGGAAGGCGACGTTCACGAGCGGCTCACCGGCTATGCGGGCCGCGCGCTCGTGCTTCCTTACGTGTACGATCACTACGGTTGGGTGCTTCCAATGGAACGCCAAGCCGCGAAAGGCCGCCAGTACGCCAGTCTCGGCCAAGCGGGTCACACGTATACACCCGAAGAGGTCGCGGTCCTCGATCCGAGCGATTTCTTCGCGCCGCTCTGGCCTCTCGCTATGCCCTATCGCGGCCCCCAACCTCCGGCGCTCGATGAAGTACGCTCCGACATGGAACGGCAGCTACAACCGGTCTTCGACAACGCCGACCGCGCCGTTCGCGAGCGTCACGACGTGCGACGCCGGCTCCTCAACACGTTTCGCCGCCTCAACTACACCTATCGCTGGCGGGGCCGCGCCCTCGATCCGCTGGCACGCAGCACGATGCGGTGCGCGAAATGATGACCGCCGACTTTTCGCATAACAACTCTCCGCAATTCGTGCAATAGCTCGGAATATTCGGCGGCTCGTCCCACGCCCAAACGTTTCGTTCCGAGCGACATGCCGAACACTGCTCCGGGCGCTGGAAATGATAACGATCGCGTGGCCTATCACCCATGCGCAATTCATCGTCCGTAAAGGGCAGTGACCTTGAACACAGGGACTTGTTGTTTTGTACGAAGCGCGTGAACGGGGGGCACACACTACTCCCGCTGGAGGCCGCCCCGTGTTCATCGATCCGACTCGCACGACCGCTCGCGTTCCCGTCGCCGGGAGCGAAAAGAAACTCGATCCGCACGCAACGTTTCTGACGCCGGTTCCGGCCGACGAACGGCTCGCCGTCACCGTGCGGCTCAAACCGCAGACGCCGATCCCCGATGGGTATGCCGGCGAATCGCGCGATACGTTCGAGCGCGAGCACGGCGCGCGGCCGGCCGACATCGCGCGCGTCACATCATTTGCCAAGCAGTTCGGGCTCGAGGTAAGTTCCGTCGATTCCGCGGCGCGATCGATCGCGCTCAGTGGCTCGGCCGCGCAGATGGAATCGGCGTTCGGCGTCGAGCTCGGCCGGTATCACGATGCGGCGCAAACGTATCGCGGGCGCAGCGGCGAGATCACCGTGCCCGCGGAGGTGGGCGATGCGATCGAAGGCGTGTTCGGTCTCGACGATCGGACGGCATCGAAGTCGCACATGGTGGCACAACCCGCGGCCAGCGCCGCGCATGTGTTCACGCCGCCGGAACTGGCAAAAGCCTACGATTTTCCCAAAGGCGACGGCACGGGCGAGCACGTCGGCGTGATTTCGCTCGGCGGTCGGTACGACGATCGCGCGCAAGCCGCGTACTTACAACAACTCGGCGTGCCGCACGTTCCGTTCCACGTCGTCAACGTAGACGGCGGCGCGACGGAACCGTCCGATCCCGGACCGACCGGCGAGAACATGCTGGACACCGAGACGATCGGATCGCTGGTCCCCAACGCCGACAAGACGATCTACATCGCGCCGAACACCGATCGCGGCTTCATCGACGCCGTTGCGACGGCGCTGCACGACGCGCACCACAACACCGCGCTCTCGATCTCGTGGGGGGCGCCCGAAGAAGCCTATACCCCACAGGCGATCGCGGCCTTCAACAGCCTCTTCAAAGAGGCGAAGGCGATGGGCGTCAACGTCTTCTCGGCGGCCGGCGACAACGGCGCAACCGATGGAATCCCCGATGGCGGCCTGCACACCGACTTCCCGTCGTCGAGCCCGTCGGTCATCGCTGCCGGGGGCACGAAACTCACCACGAACCCCGATGGATCGATCAAGCGCGAAACGGTGTGGAACGAATTGCGCACACACCAGGGTGCGACCGGCGGCGGGATCAGCGAAGCGAATCCGCGTCCGCCCGACCAACATGCCTTGTCGATCGATGGACGCGGGACGCCGGATATTTCGGCGGATGCCGACCCGAAGACCGGTATCGCCGTGCTCGTGCCGATGGGCGGCCGCGGCCGCGCGGCGCTGGAATCCGTCGGCGGTACGAGCGCGGTCGCGCCGTTCTACGCAGCGCTCGACGCGCGGCTTGAAGAGAATCTCGGCAAGCCGCTGGGCGATCTCCAGCAGGCCATCTACGCCGCGCCGGCCGGCGATTTCCACGACATCACCAGCGGCAACAACGGCGGCTACGCGGCCGCACCCGGCTGGGATCCCGCCAGCGGCCGGGGTTCGGTCGACGGGACGAAGCTGCTCGACACTCTGGAGCACGACCGCCGATAGCAGATGATTCTTCGTTCTCGAGTCCGCCGCGGCGGCAGCCCTCATCGCCTTCGAGCGATCGCGCTACCGTTAGACGCAGCGCACCGCAGGACGCGCGGGATTCGAGCCCACCGACGAACGATTCATCGACCCATCAACCGACCGCCATACCGTCGTCTACGACAATCCAGCTACCGGCGAGCGCAACGACCGCGACTAGCGCTCAATGTCATCCTGAGGCTCTCGAAGGATGGGCGTGCGAAACCCGTGCCCCACATTCTCTCATGCCCATCCTTCGAGAGCCTCAGGATGACACTCGTGCGCCTCACGGTGACACTCATACGCCTCAACGTGACACTGCGGTGCTCACGGTGAGGCTTGCGGTGCTACGATGAGGCGCGAACTCAGCGAACGAGCGGGACGTTGGAGGGGTAGATGGGGCGGTTCACGATTCGTTGCAGGTCGGCAGCTTTCGCGTTGAGGGCGAGGTCGCAGAAGCGAGCGAAGTTTTCGCGGTCGGCTTCGCCTTCGGCGAAGCGTGCGTTTTTGGTGAGGTCGATCTTGCCTTCGACGGCGAGGAAGCGAACATAGGTTCCCGTATCGTCGGCGCCGCGCGCGAGTAAGCCGGCCTCCTCGAAGATGCGCATGGCGGCGCCGACGGTGTTGCGATCCACGCGATCGATCTGCAGCGTATCGGCGACGTCGGCGGCCGTCATGCGTAGCGTGTCGTCGATCGCGATCTTCTTCATCTCGCGGTAGAGCGTTCGCAGCGTGTGCAGCGGCGGCGATTGACGATCGATGATGAAATCGTTGAGCGAGCGGTCTTTGGTGCCGAAGAGCAAGTGAATTTCGGCCGCGTCCCCGTCGCGGCCGCCGCGTCCGGCTTGCTGGTTGAATTCGGTGAAATCGAAGTTCAGGTGATAGAGAAAGACGTTGCGGACATCGGGGAGATCGATCCCCTCGCCGAACGCCGAGGTCGCGACGACGACGCGCGCGGTCCCCTCGCGAAAAAGCCGTTCGATCTCCAGCCGCTCGGCCGACGGAATGCCGGCGTGATAGAAAGCCACATGATTGCCGAGCGTGCGGCGGAGCTGCTCGGCGACCTTGGTCGCGGCGCTACGCGAGTTGCAGTAGATGATCGCTTTGCCCTCGCCGCGGACGCGCGCTTCGATATAGGCGACCTTATTCGTCGTGTTGCGCGCCTCGATCACGGCCAGGTTCTCGCGCACGGTCGGGTCGATGACCCACGCCTCGATGCCGAGCGTCGCCCGCAAATGCGCGAACGCCTCATCGCCGGCGGTCGCCGTAAGCGCGAGCACTTGCGGGTTGCCGAGCTTGGCAATCGTCGTTCCGAGCGCCGTATATGCGGCGCGGTGCTTTGACTCGAAGAGATGGTGCGCTTCATCGACGACGACCAGGCCCGGTGGATGCGCGGCGAAGCGGTCGATGTGATACTGCGCGAATTCCGGGGTCGCGCAGATGATGTCCCAAGCGCCCGTTTCGAGCGCTGCGAGGAGCGCGGACCGTTCGCCCGACTCGATCGAACCGTTGGCGCGGTAGATGCGCAGACCCAGCGGTCCGAGCCGCCGCGCGAGCGCCTCGAATTGATCGTTCGCAAGGGCGCGGAGCGGATACAGAACCAGCGTCCGCTCGCCGTTTTCGATCGCGCGCGCTGCCGCCGGATATTGGAAGCAAAATGATTTGCCGCGCCCCGTGCCGAGGACGGCAAGGGTATTTTTTCGCGCCTCGATGCGCTCCAAGACGGCGCGCTGCGAATCGCGAATCGGTCGGTCCCCGATCAGCGCACGCACGATCTCCTCGCGCGGAATCGCACCGGGACGTGCGACGGGCGCAGGCCGCTCCGCCACCAAATCGGTCCGGCGCACGATGATGTTGACGCCGAAGCTGCGCGTGCCGCCGCCGGTGACATCGGTAACTTCGGCGACGTAGCGCGCGCCGGTGTCGATATTGGGTGCGAGTTTGCGCGCGATCTCTTTGCGCAAGAAACCCAGTTGGAGCTGGTTGTACCAGAGGCCGATCGCGTTGGGATCGAACGGATTTGCCGGATCGCGGCGCAGTTCGAGCGGCGCGCCGGGACGCATCCCGGCGACGATGTCCTGGCGGCCCTCGAACGTGACACCCATGATCTTCGAGAAGAACTCCGGCGCATCGCCGATCGTCCCAAACGGATCGCGCTCGGCGAACGTCGCGCCGTTGGCGAACAGATGGGCGAAGAAGGCATCCGAATCGCTGGCCCATCCTTCGACAGGCTCAGGATGACACGGTGGCGCCTCGCGACTGTCACCCGGTGCCTCGCGATTGTCACCCGGTGCCTCGCGATTGTCGCCCGGTGCCGCGCGATTGTCGGCCGGTGCCGCGCGATTGTCGCCCGGTGCCGCGCGATTGTCACCCGGTGCCGCGCGATTGTCGCCCGGTGCCTCGCGATTGTAGGCCTGTGCTTCGTTTTTGCCGGCCTGAGATTCGCTTGCGTCGCCCTGCGCGGCGGGCGCACCGAAGCGCGTTAAGAGCGCGTCGAACGCCGCCTCCGAGGGGGTCGGAGGCGGCAGCCGCGCGGGGCCGGTTCCGCTAGCGGTCG
>Ga0116229_10010940_pt1 | contig 13504 bp, 11 predicted proteins | sample S1TSphgellanicum_3_FD_87313 | JGI IMG/M metagenome (GOLD analysis project Ga0116229, IMG submission 87313) | Host-associated microbial communities from peat moss isolated from Minnesota, USA - S1T2_Fc - Sphagnum magellanicum MG | ecosystem: Host-associated > Plants > Peat moss > Unclassified...
AAGATCCCAATATGTAGAAATAATAAAATGCAAAGCATCTCCAAGGAGCTAGTGACCACAACTTTGCTTTAAAACACAATTAATGACAATTGGTGATAGCACTTTCACCACTACTTCAAATATACCCTAGGTCCTTAGAGAAGACATTCAATTTTGCTACAATTTGCTAACTATAATACAAAGCAACAACAAACTAAAGTGTGAAAGCATCCTGGAACAATGATATGCCACTCACAAACCTAGAAAAAAAATAGTTGCCAAAATTCATTTAGTACAAATTTTTTTATAGTTGCAGTTTTAGCAAGACAATTTTTTAATGTTCCAACTAGCCAAATTGAAATCAAGTGATTTTTTTTCTATTCCTAGGCTATTCACTACACTTCAAAGATGTCTTCAAGTTGACCATTTGGACTAGATGATATTTGTGGATAAAAACTCACGTTTTCACCCTTGCATCATTTGTTTGGAATTAATCGGTTTTGTAAATGATTCAGAGGCAAAATTTGTCTTGATAACGAAGTTGGATATTTAGTTTGAAAAATGGGGGAGTACAAAAATTTCCTTGAGGTTTGCAACACACTTCAATTTGGGGCTTTATGATGAACCAAAATCTTAAGGTTTTTGTGGAGGTTTTATGTAATGTGCAAGGGCTTACAAATATTGGGTGCCCAAGATTGGATTATACACCTTGGACAATGGCTCCTATTGTAGTGCGAACTACTAGGCACACCCCCAATTCCAATACCATGGTAACAAATACCAACTTGTTGACTAAATGGACTTGACTAGTGTTATGCAAATCCAATATTACTCAAGGTTGATACATTCATAGCACAAGTGTTTTGCATTAATACACTAAACTCCCAATGCATTTTTTTTTCTTGGAGAAGTTAGAATATGCGGTAGAACACATCCCATAAGGTGCACTTCCTCACATAGAGTTCTATAGTGGGTCATGACCTAGCATAAATCGGTCATTATGTAGTAGCATAAGTAAGTAGGAAATTTCAAAATTCATAGCGACACCAAATCCTAGATCCAATGTTCTCAACCCATGATATCCATATCTACATAGGTGCCCAAATAAAAGAGATGTTCCTGTTGTTAACTCTACTCCTCCTTCATTGTTTACAATAACTCTTTCAGATTTCTCCAACTTTCTCCTAAGATATCAACAATCTTGTGTCCTACAAATCCGGCATCTGCTATCTACACAACACAATTCCCCTCCCAAACAGTAGAATATATTACTGGTGCTCCAACATTTTAGGGTTATGTTACTGGTTACTGCTCCATCCTTCTAGGGTGCCAGTGGACTTGTGACCATCATTCTGGGATCCACATCTCTAATTGTCCCACAAAGAAATGTGGAGGTGGTGGTGGTGGGAGAGAGATTGCACTTGGGTTAGACACTCAAGAAGGAATTGCATTTGGATCCACTTGGGATGCTCTTGGATTGTGGTACAAGTAGAAGACATCTTACACTTGCCATTTGAGTGAGAGAGGGAGCTTACACTTACAAAAGGCATAATGGTCCCTCCCCCTCATAAATCATCGGCATAAAGATCCTACCTCATATCTAGGAGGGATATGTTTGGTAGTAAGGTGCCCTTCAAATACACTAAGAAATTTCTCTGAGATACACTGCGAAATTGCTCATGAAGGCATTAAGGGTACTAGACCATGCCAGCTTAGTGCCCTTGCACAGCACCCATCTTATAAATTTGTCAGGCAGGATCATGACACATCACTACATACTAGAGTAGTTCATCAGCTATGGAACTGTCTGCAGTCATAAGACCTGGCAAATGAGTCATGTAGGGTAATGCCCTCATCTGAGGGAATTACCCCATGTAAAAAGACACAGGTGGAAACTTTCTTTCTGCCTCAAACAGACCCAATTTCAGCAAGTTCACACACAAGATGCATCAACACCAATAAAAATGGAAGAACTGCACCTAAAAACAGAAGATCACACTTTACAATGAAATAGCCTGCCCAAGAAATGAAACGATCCCCCCATTAACACAATGCAAGTGCTTGGAAGTTCACTGGGTGCAAAGAAACCCCAAACAATGCAAACCTTGCAAGTTCAATCTATGATCCTATTCAACAAACCACCTGCTTTATCTCAGCAGACTGTAAGACAAAAACCAAGGCCTCATTTCAAATTAACGATATTAAGATTAATGCCTGAAAAAGAAACAGATAAATTGGCCTCAAAAACATATAGCTTCACAAGTACTGAGAATTTCTCAATACTTACAATCTATGTCCAAACTGAGAAGAGATGAGTGAAACACCTGATAATAAGATTATGGTTAATCTAGATCTGAAAACATACCAGAAACCAAACAGCAAGAACCCCAACCCTAAAGAAAAGATTAAAACACGAGACCTTAAAAAAGAAATTTGAGGGAGCAATTTGAACAGCAACAATGGTCATACATGTATGGTATTGGCCACCTACCACAACATCCCCATTGACTTCATCAGTTTCTGATAATGCTGTGGATTACTCAGCTTTTGAAACACACTAAAATGAGAGCAATGAATATCTACATATTTGTTTGGAGGGTTTAAGCATTTAGGGTTTGGGATGGGTTTAAAGTTGAAGTCAGGCACAGGGCAATAGAGAAAAAACTGACTCTGATTTTATGCTACATAAAAGTCAATTGATCACTAAACCTCACCGTAACATCAATCACTATGTAACAAATCTGATCAACCTAGAATCTACAATGTTCAAGAAATCAACATCTCCAAGTTGATTCCACTGGACATGAATGGAAAACCCATGCAAGACCTAATTGATTGAACATGCAAGTTCAGATGGCATCATTGAAGTGCACAACTGTGGTATGTGTACAACAAACTCAGCAAGTTACACTCTAGCAACCCTTACCCCCCAACCTTCCCCCCCATATCCCCTTCCTCCTACTTGGCTTGTGGTGCTCACACCATGACAAAAGAAATACACCATAGGGCATAGTCCCAGCATACACATGTAACTCACAACTCTTATTTGCAATTTGACATGGAGAGAAGAAGAGGTCATACCTGCAATTTAGAGCATTAGACATAGGATGGAGAATGCAGATCAAAACACCAGCTTGCTGATTAGACTCATAGATTAGAACTAGCATTGTTACTAACCTCACCTTGCTCAAGTACTTTAGTCTGCATCTCCAAGTCCATCACTCCCATCTCCTCTTTTCTGGATTACAGCATAGTTGGGGCCTGTTGGCTTGCCTTGCTGTCCTGCCAGTTCGGCATTCCTGCGCAGCACTGCCCCAGGCGACGGGTAGGGGCGTTGTTGGAACAGAGGGCCCTGGAAAGTTGCAGGAAACAAAAACAACCAAGCATTGAAACACAGTATGCCCACACCTTCAACTTTCCCTACTCTGACATCAGCACATCTTTCAGCAGGTAAGTAGTCAACCAAAGGACACATGTGTAGTTTGCACACTTCAGCTCAGTGTCCATGGCTCAGGACTTGTCATCTACTATGAACCAACAAAAGCAATATGATCAAAGCAGGCAAGTGAGGGAGATGGGGTTTTAAATGAGCCTTACAGAAGCAGTGGTATCAGCTGCCCTAGGTTGCTGGCCCTTGAGTCCAACACCCCTGAAATCACAGCAAACACCCAGGAGGCCCACCCATAAGTTCACAAGTGCAAGGTGAGGACCTGAAGCTCAACATAGACTAACTGAAGGCACAGAGAGACAAACTTGACAAAACCATTTAAGGTATTGAAATAAATGATGTGTCAGATTGAGCCAAAACTGATGAGAAAACAAATGTAGTCATAACCTTATGAATTTCACTCACAAAGTATCAGACTGTAACCTTCATCATGCATGGCAGTAACTGGCTGCCAACACTCGTGACTGACTCCATCAACTGCTCACATTGGGTGGCAGATATGTATGAAAATAGTCTGATCAAAGCATAGGACAAACAATCCTCCAAATATCTGAGTTTCTGTGCTTCTGTTGCATTTCCCAAGCAAGGGGAAGACTCAGTTGTGATGTCAGCTAGCACAAAAGAGGCATAGCAAATTAAAAAAAAAAGTTCAATCAAATAGTAAGCTCATTCAGAGAACCTGCAACAAGCTTGTAAAGGTAAGCTTCATTTCACATTTGCTTGCTGCTATCCAAGCAAAGCATCTAGAAGCCAAAACCCCAAGTTAAAAACATACATTCTGCCTTAAAGTGAGAAACTTGAATACTGTGTGGCCACTTTGACAGCAATAAGAAGTCATCCTAATGACAGTTTTAAATGAGGGTTTGTGAGCTCTGTGGACAAGGAGTACCATCCACCACGTGGAGCATCAGAATAAGAGCTGGGATCCATTGGATCAAGCCCATCAGTGACTGAAGGCCCTCGCTTCCTCTGATCTTTCTTGTTCACCTTGCCCATGGGTGGCTTTAGACTCGGTCTACATGAAAAGGCACACCACCCAACTGTCAATTTTGTGAGCACAAAGATTTGCTTCAGAGTGGAAAAACAAAAACAGTCAGCTCTAGAGTGGGGAAACCATGTGCTGTCAAATAAATGTAAATTATTATTCACATTTTCAAGCATTCTTACTTTGGTTTGAAATCCTTCTTTGCCATGTCTCCTCCTCCCACTGCTGCAGCAATGTCTGCTTGCCACTTGTGCTTGAACTCTGGTGCTGCCTCTGCTGTCTCATCTGATGCAACTATGGCTGCTGCTGCTGCAGCACGCTTAGCTCCCGATGAAATATTTTGAGGGGGTACTTTTATGTTCAACACTCTGTCCCACACAAATCAAGCGAGCTGTTCTCAGTGTGGCTGTTTACTTCACTGACTTCATGATGTACTTCCTAGAAAACACTTTTGAAATTGTGGACCAGTGTTAAGATCAATCATGCAGCAGGAAAAAATGTTTAAAAAGACTCCTTATACAGCTACAAAACTACAGTAGTTATGGCATAATGCTGGCCTTAATTGCGAAACTACTGATTAGAGCTAGATTATCATTACCTTGTGCAGTGATTACAGTAGTTCCAGGCCTGTACAAGTCCTCGACCCCAGCCTCCACATCCTGCACATTTCTTGAACTTTGGCCCATTTCCTGCAGGTGAAGAAGCAAGCTCACCATTCCCTGCTGACCTTGAGAGCTCAGATTTCTCATCTGCTGCTGCTGCTGATGCTGGGTTTAAAGCTTTGGGCCGCTCCCAACTTGTTTCACTGGTCTCTGTATTATAGTAATACTTCTGCCCTGCCAGAATAAAACACCTTGAATTAACAGGTAATACTCAAGTACTATGAAATCAAATTAGAAGCACACATAATGGAAGTTAGAGTTTAGGGTTTTCACAACTGCTCAGAATTTCCCTGCTTTCCATTGTGAACCATTTGCGGAGTGTAGTGTACATATGAGGCCATATAAAGAAACTGGAGCTTGATTTGCATGATTCACATACCAGAGCCAGGATCAGTTGTCTCCTCCCAACCGGGCGGCAGATTTGGTAGAACTGGAGCTGAGGGAGGTGGAAGCAATGCTTCCACTGTTGGGCGATCCCATTGACTCTTACCCGTTAGCTGGTTATAGAAATACACATGGCCACTTTCTGGATCCTTTCCCTCCACCTGGCAGAAGTGTGGTTATTTGGGTTACCTTCATCAACACCTGATTCTTGACCCTGAAACATTAGGTCATTGTGACTCACTGCACTTAGCTAAACCTGACTCAAACATCTCCCACCTGTGAAGATACAGTGGCACAGAATGCAGAGATTCACAAAAGAAATGGTATACCCAACACAAGTGTTCAATTTGTAACTGATGGAAGAAGTTCATTCCTTACCCAGCCCGGAGGTAAGAAATCTGCTTGTCCTCTTTCCGAAGAACCCTGCAAAAAGAAATGTTAAAAGAAACAGAAAAATGGGTAAAGACCAATCTTGAGATATCTGTTGGAACGACAACTTGCAACTGAGTGAAGTAAGTGGAGGAAAAAAACATCATGCAAAGTATTCAACCTACCAAAGCTGTGGTGTCCCCAATGCTTTCATCCTTCAAAATCCCCCGTGCCTTCAGCTTTTCTCTAAGGTAATCTGGAAGATCCCCTTTCTCTCCTAGCACACCTACCTCCTTCATATCAACTTCCCTCCTTCCTAACACTCTCTGTTCAACAATTTTCCCCTCACTTGGAGCTTTGGCACCTGATCCATCCAGAGGGCGTTGCAGTCCTTGGGCAGGGTCAACTGAGCCTTGTGCACAACCAGAGGCAACTCCTTCTAGCATGGAATTTGAAGGAGAAAAATTGTTTTCCTGTTTGTACATGTGAGCTGCAGGTAGAGTGAACATTGGAGGCCGAGGGCCACTGAAGTAAGCACGTCCCCCAGGTACCCCATAGCCATTACCAATTTCGACATTCTCTGCAATGACAAACAAAATACAGGAAACAAAAGTCTACATCAGACCTGGAACCTTAATGTTCTGTTTCTTTTACATCGGCTTTTCTGGATGTAGTGCACACCCATTACTGACCAGAGGGTTATTCGTAACTAGAAAACTAATTGGAACCAAAACAAAATACTCTCCCTCTGCCTGGCAACAGAAAAGACAGAAACCGTTACAGTTAGTGCTCACGACACAGTGCAAGTGAACTCAATCTAAGTGGACACATCCAATCATTAGTACATCAAAAGCCCCCACAATGACCCAACAACTGTCACCACCTTGTTCATGTTGGACAGGCCTTCCCCGCTTATTAGCCATGTCCATGCGATAATCAGAGGTCATCTTCACAAGTTTCTCCTGCATCCACAAGTTGTGCAACACTTCACAAACTGCAACCTCTTCCCCACAAATCACAACTTCCTACAACTTACTGAGAAAGTGAACCAGGTCAACCCAATGGAAAAGAAACAAAATGCTACTGATTTGGCAGGATTGGGGTGTGAGCAGCACATGTGCATGTGCAAGCTCACTTGATTGTGACTAACTCTGTTGATACAAATAGCAAATGGAAAGGTCATGGGTGGTGGGTGCATCATCACCCCCAACCTTCGTAGACAATGCTTCTCAATAACACAAGTATCTAACATTTGCATTCTCCATTGCTTAGCATGAGAAAAAGAGGCGAAGTCTTTAAAGCATCATCACTCAAGGAAGGAATGCCAAATTCCTCCAATTCCTCTGATTGCTGTGTGCCTCAGAGGAACAAGAGAGCTTGGCAATGACTTTTCCAACACCACCCACATAAGCCTACAAACGCAAGAAGGATGCAAAACACAAATGTGCATCACCTTCAGAGCACCTGGGTCGTGGCGGGCAGACATTATATCTTGTTCACTCATCTCCATGGTGTGAAATGGCCTTTTCTCTTGCCTGCTTCCTCACACAGACACCAATCAAGTCAAAATTTGACCCACATTACACACTGATCCAGTAATGATGGTGTCAACCCCCATAGCATGAGAGCCAAAATGAGCACAGCCATAGGACAGTGCAAATATTCAACACTTCCATACATAATTCCCTCACAGATAATAGAAGTTCATCCAAGGTGGAAGGCCAATGACTGTCACAGCAGCAAGACCTGAGGAACATACCTCTGCTGAGCAATGATCTCATGAGCACTAGCTTCCTGGATATGCCAACAAGCCTTGTCAGTTGCAACCCAAAACAGGTTTAAGCTACAAACAAATGGCACACACTAGAACTGAAGATGCACCCACAACTGAATTCCAGTGGAATGAATTGAAGCCTGTGCAGACAGGAAGCAGAACAAACCTGCTCACGCAGCACTGCCTCTTGTACTGCTGCTGTTATGGCCATCCCTGGCCCACTTTGATTGTCAAATTGCAGACCACTAAGACTGTGCCCATTCCGTCCAAGTTCAGAGTTAGGTCCCAAGTTCCACGAGTTTTGTGAGTGAGGAGGGGCTCCTGCAGCCTTCATACTAGATAGGTCTCCATTTTGATGGGCCAGAGAAGCAACACTTTCCTTCTCCTCTGAAATGGGATCCCAGCGTGACTTTCGTTTCCTGGGCTGCTGCACTTCAGATGCCTCCAAATCTCCAGATTTCTCATGAGGCACATCAGTGTTGATGTGACTTTGCTGGAGATCAACAGGGGACCCATGAGCTCTTTGTTGTGGTTGATGCTGCTGCTGCTGCTCCTTCTCAAAAGGAAGAGATTCCTGTAAATTTTCCTGTGGCAGACGTCCTTGTGGCATAAACCCTGACTGCCATGGAAGTTGTGACTGCATATATGGTGGCATTTGCATGTGGGGTGGGGGCCGACCCTGTCCCCAGAATGGAAGTGGACCTCCTTGCATCATGTGCAGAGGAGGCATATTTTCATGAGGATGGACTTGACCTCCAGACTGAAACTGCAACGGATGGGTATTGGTGGAGCCACTCATCTCAGAGTAAGGATGTCCAGCTTCATCTCCCTCAGACCTCTCTAAGTGAGGCAGCCCGCTTTGCATGTCAGGGACCAACACACCCGCAGAAGGATCATGCTGAAAATGAGAGTGCTGAGGCTGGAACTGACCACCATGCAGTCGACCTTGAGGGATAGGAAAAGGTGGTGGAGGTAGGCCACCATGAGCAGTCTGAGGGGGTGACTGAGAAGAAGGTGCAGGTGGGCCTCTTGGATGATTTGGAGGAAATGGAAACTGTTGTAATGGTGGATATTGCTGTGATGGTGTAAAGGGTCCCCTAGGGAATGGGGGCTGCAATGGACTATTGGGACTAAAAGGAAACTGCAAATTTGACTGCTGTGGTACATGGTTGGTGGTGAATGGTACCACTTGCTGATTTTCGGAAAGAGGCCGAGAGTTCAAAGCCTGAGTGATGGGTCTGGGAGGCAAGAGGCCACCACCTGGTCCTTTGGCTGGAAAATGTTCTGGAGATGATGGTGGCATTGAACTTGTTTGCTGGAAAGGTGGCCCTATTTGCTCTTGTTGGTAGGATCCTGGAGGTTGGAAATGATTAGGCTGTGAGTATGGGTGGTGCAAGCCAGAAAATGGAAGGCCGTGAGGATGCTGCTGGAATTGAGCTGCTGGGAAGGGTGAAGGAGACAGAGCCCCACCAGGAATCCTTGGATCAAATGCTTTCAAGGACTGAAAGGCTTGGGGATTATCATCTAGGAGGGCACCACCTGGTAGGGGTTTCTCTGTGGGTGCTGACACCTGGCCTCCTTTCATCCCTGGACACCACCGCTCCCCCCCACCCCCAAAATTTAGTCTTTAGTGAAACCCCCATCAAGGACAGATCCATACGAACAACTGTTGAAATCCCTCAACTCAAGAAAAAAGAACCCACAACCCTAAATTCAAAAAAGAGTAAGAACTGAAGAAATTAGACACCAACCCTTCAATTCCTGGAAACACCAGACCACATATCACTAGATAAAATAACAATCTAGAATGCTTGCAGGCTTCTAAGCAAGGGGCCTCCAGTACGATTCAATTCTCCAGTGACCAACTCAAGACACAGAACCCAATGGTACCCACTGCCCTTCTTTAGAACGTAAAGATTCCTGGCAGAAAGAATCCCAAAAAGGATTTATTTTTTTGGGAACCTCATTAGGGTTCATTGAGCTGCCTGCATTCTGACATTCATTTGTGGAATGGATTCCTACTCTCCCACAACTGGGTACTATTGGGTTCCATTTTCAAGGTGGTCACTGTAATTTTTTATTAAATGATCCATATAGCTGTGCTAAGCTGCTGAGGAAACATGGGGCACACCCATTGATGGTTAGGTCAGGCAACACTGTTAAGAGGGGGATAAAAAACTTGTTTCCTTACATACATTCACATAGGTATCTTCCTCAATGAAAACAGAGCAATGGGTAGCTCAGAAACTGATCAAAATTCAAGAGAGAATTCTTTTTCCCCCGACAAAAACAAAGCGACACTATAGTAACAGTTTCTTGACCTAGCTTTTGAAATTAGGGTTCTGGCGTTCTCTTATTATGATTATTATAGCTCCCCATTTTCTTGGCATTCCTAGAATCATCATCATCATCGTCATCATCATTCTCACACCCCAAAACAAACCCAGGCAACAGCTAAAGTATACAAACTGGAACAAACAAACAAAAATCCGGAGCATGAGAAGGATCTTACAGGCCGGTAAAGTCAAGTCGCGGCCGCGGCCCCGGCCTGCCATGTGTGTGTGTGTGTCTCTGTCTCTCTATCTCCAGAGCTTCTTCAATTGCAGAATTCAACCCCTGAGCTTTGTTTGGACGCTGATTGTCATGTCATCTGCTGAGCCCCGGGACAGACGGAGCGAATACTTCGTTCCTTCCTTCCTTCCTTCCCAACCCCTTCTTCGCCAAGCTTCGCAAGCTGAGGCAGAAGACAGAAGAGGGCAAAATTAGGGTTAGAAGAACCCCCCCCCTCCCCCTCCCTGCTTTCATTCTTGGCCAACTTCATCCATCACTGCACCTTGGAGGATGGATGGGAAGTGGTCACAAAACAGTTTTCTGTTGAGTTCGCAGTTCCCTAACTAACCATGGTAGTTAACAATATTCAGTGGGAACCCGGCTCCAATTGTTAATTGTGGTAGAATCAGGGTAGAACTCCAAACTTTCTACCTACTGATTTGCAATGGATGGAATCCTCGAGGACTTTGAGGATGGATGATGGATAAAATCCTCAAGGACTTCGAGGATGGATGATGGATGGAATCCTCTAGGACTTTGAGGATGGATGGAATCTTCGAAGATTTCTTCGGGTTCAAGTGAATGATATTAGGTTTTAGGGTTTTGTGTGTGTTAGTTCATACTTGTTGTTTGGGGTATTTGTGTTGCTTTGAGTCGAGGTGTAAGACTTATCCATGCTTGTTTCATCATCTATTTTATGGAACACATTGTTATTAGTTGCTTTAGTGATTTATAACTTAGATTTTAATGTACTAAACATAAATTTTAAAATAAAATTTTATTGATATATTTTTTTAATAAATGTTATTTAGCGCAATCAATAATCTTTATGTGCTTGGATGAAATTTTTTATAGTCTTCTTATAAATGGATGAAAATTTTCATAGCTTTCTTGTAAATGACGAAAAAAAGAAAGGAAGAAGTTTTGCATCATGAGAAACAATAGGAGGCCCAATGAAAAACTTGAAAATGTCTAAACAAAAGTCATGTGCATGAGGTTGCAAGTTGTTGCACTTGGATTGCCTTGCTTTAAACAAATCAAAAATTAACACATAAACAATCAATCGTCACAAATCGACTACATTTTCAATGCAGTGTAAATGAAGTGATTCATAATTTGTTCTATAACAGAAACAACAATTCTTTGATCATTGTAGCAATATATGCTTTTGATAACTTCAATTCCTTCAAATGCAAAACATCACAAATCGACTACATTTTTTTAACATCACTGCAATGTAAATGAAGTGATTCATAATTTGTTCTATAACAAAAACAACAATTCTTTGATCATTGTAGCAACATATGCTTTTGATAACTTCAATTCCTTCAAATGCAAAACATCACAAATTGACTACATTTTCTTAACATCAATGCAATGTAAATGAAGTGATTCATAATTTGTTCTATAACAGAAACAACAATTCTTTGATCATTGTAGCAATATATGCTTTTGATAACTTCAATTCCTTCAAATGCAAAACTATTCCAAGTATGTTACAATGTTAAATTTGGATAGCATTCAAAATCACATCCTCTTTAAAAACTCATAAACTCAATACTCAATAATCACCTTGTGTGAGCAAAGCATTATTACCTTTATTTGCAAGTTTTGATGTTTTTTTAAAAAAACCTTTATTCAAAGATTCTACCACATTTCTAAAATATATAAATTTTGGGAGCATAGATTCCTTGAAAAATAGAAACCCGGCGCAACATTGGTAATTACTTCAATTTTTTTTAAATTAAAATCTACCTATGTAAAGAATCATTGAGATTTTCCTTTTGTGTTTTTTGTCATTTTTCAATGTAAACTTGTGTGACATCTTACAACCCATATAAAATTAGTACAAGGTTAATATCACATTAAGACCCTACCAATGGTTTTTTTAATCAATTTTGTGGATTTGAAAAAATTTGTGATTTTTTTCAAGATGTTAGCAAAATTAGTCAAATTTATTCTAAAATTAAAAATTCCAACAAAAAACTAAATTTGCCAAGTAGCAAAAATTCACCCAAAAAAATGTTCCCTACTAGGTTGGTATCGGTTCAACTCAAACCAAACTAATAGGCTAGTATTGTCCCAATTTATACCAAATATGTAGGGTTGTAAAGTGCCAACCTTTTTTTAATTAATGAAATTTTCTCAAAATGTGAATTTTTTTTTTAAAAATGACTTTTTGAAGGTTTTAATCAATCAATGGGTTTTTTCTTCCTTTGATTTTGAACTTTGGCTACATATCAAACATGTCAAAAGTAAAAATATATTAAGAATATTTTGATGTTTTGGCTAACACTATGAACATATTGGAGAAATACAATCATTTTTTTAAAATTGCAAATTAAGGCCATTTCTCCTGCAAAAATCCTTTGCTATGTGTTGAAATCATATCTTTTGGGTCCAAAAATGCAAACAAAATTAAAGGGACTACCAATTATTTTTATTAACAAAATATTTTAAAAGTTGAAATTAATATTCAAAACTCAAAAAAAAGGCGATTTTTGAAAATTTCAATCTTTTTTTTCCCTCAATTTTGTGATGTAACCAAATTGGTGATCATTAGAAAATTTATCAAAATTTGAGTATATACCAAATACGAAAGCTTTTTAAATTTTCATTATGTTTTAATATTTTGGCTACTTGTTAAAACCTCTTATAGAGATTTAAAATTCTTTTTGTAATTCATAATTTGGAAGTAGTGCTTTTCTTTCTTTTTTAATCTTTCATATTTGTGAAAATCAAATTTTTAGGTCAAATAGTGCAATGATTTGCCCGAAAAAATGGTTTCAATTGTCAATAGTGAAATAATAATAATAATAATAATAATCATCATCATCATCATCAAAATTTTATATTTGGACTTTAATGTATAGCCAAAAATATATAAAGGGTCTCATAAAAAAATTATATTTCATTTATTATACAAAACATTATTCATGTAGGTAATCAAATTTAACTAAATCTTCTTAAAGATGATTACCATTTTTAAAACATCTTCCCATGGATGATCATCATTTTTAAAGTTATGAGAAACATTTTTTAAAAATTTGGGAACTCCATCTCCCATAATGTTTATTTAGCTTGCATCATCTAAAGGCATCAAATGTGCCACTTGTTATTAGATTGTTAAGTGTTGGTATGAATCTTTGGAAATCCTTAGGGTCATTTAAAAATGTATTCTTCATCCATATTGTTATTTTCCTTCCACATAAACACATAATTTTTTTTATAATTTTTTTTTCAATTACTTGGGTTTTGTGTTGTTATGCACTATCAATGACAATTAATTGATCAACTGATGAAAGAAAATGGATTGAATTTATGGAAACTAAGTTAGATTTGAAAGGAAATAT
>Ga0116229_10010941_pt1 | contig 13503 bp, 8 predicted proteins | sample S1TSphgellanicum_3_FD_87313 | JGI IMG/M metagenome (GOLD analysis project Ga0116229, IMG submission 87313) | Host-associated microbial communities from peat moss isolated from Minnesota, USA - S1T2_Fc - Sphagnum magellanicum MG | ecosystem: Host-associated > Plants > Peat moss > Unclassified...
AAATAAAAAGAAAAAAATGAAAACAAAGGAAAAAAGAAAAAAAACCCCCCCCCCCCCCCCCCCCCACCAAGACTTAAAAGGAAAGAAAGCACTTTGAGTGCATGCTTGGGCCTTCCCAGTAGCTGCATGAAATTTCTCTTCCCAAAAGAGTTTGTCACCATTTTTGGCCTGTGCTAATACCCCTTGCAAATAACACCCTACCTATTGAGGATTCATGGTTTATTTGAACAAGTTTGATTTATTGGGATCTTGCTCGGACTGTGAAATTGAAAACCTATTAGGGTAGAACTCCTATGAGCAATCACTTAAGCACTCAGGGCAGGTTGGATGCAAGGAAAAGGCTTCATTGTTTTTGCTGTCCAAACAAAATTTGAATCCCTCCTATTGGCACACTAAAAATCGTCAAAAACAGGTTCAAATTGAGAAAGTTATGGCCCACCCAAAATAGAGGGGTAAAAACTCAAAAAAACAAATCACTGAACAATACAAAGCCCATTCTCGATCACCCAAAAAATTCCTTGTATATTGCTTTGTTGCTATTAGAGTTCTAAAACAATTTGTAGAACTAAAGGTGGTGCTCCTACAGCACTTCAAATTGTTTAAAATTAACAAGAAATGAGAAAGCTAGAAGCTTTGAAAGTAAGAGGGGTCCAAAGGGAAGGAAAAAGAAAAAAATGCATTTTGTGAGTTGGAAAGCTTTTTTTTTTCGTGCTGTTTTTTCTTTACTTCTTTTCATTTGCACTTCAAAGATGACTTATAGAGCCTGAGATAGTGCTCCCATAACATTTTAAATCACTCAAAATGAAGCACAGATGATGAAGATCTAAAGAAGCAATTGGAAATAGGGTAGTGATTGGTGATGAGCAGTTCTACCCTAGATAGTGAAACAGACTAAATGGACTGAGATTTGTATCGTGATCAAGAAAGGACTCCCTTTTAATGTCGCCATTATTACTTATTTTCTTACAAGTTGCTCAATCTACTTGGAAATTGATTTTAGAAACTGGGTGCCAGTCTTTTCACTCAATATGGCTATCCTTAAAATAACCCTATCTTTGGGTCCCTCTTTCACTTTGAAATCTTTTTTCACCCATCAATGTTTGTTATCTACAAAAGAAAGTGGACTTAGGACAAAGAGAAAAAGTAGGAATATTTTCTTCATGAAAAAAAATAAAATTTGCACAACATTCACATTCCTGACAACAATAAATGAGAGCAAAATCAAAACTCAAGCTGAAAATTGTTTTACCACAAATTTGAGAGGAAAAAGTAATTTTAGACCATGTTTATTATCAAATTGTACTTTTTTTTTGGGTTAGGTGTTTGATCTCATTTTGAGTTCATCCCCTTCATGGGAAAATTATCACTCTTCAACTTTAAGTCCTTTTCCTTTGTGAATATTTTTACTATATTATAATATTGAAGTGCTAACAAATTTTCTTGACATTATGCCTAAATCTGTAAAATTATAAATATTTGGAAACCATCTCAACATGTCACTAAAACTTCATTTAGGAGGAGATGTGTATTTTCATAATGTCAAGAAGCCATTCCAACAAGAGTTTTGAATTTGCTTGAGACTTTTTTGGACCTTTAATAGTTATGTTAGGTTACTAGATTCATATTAGTAAATTGATGGGTGCTTCCAGGTTAAAAACTCATTTTTACAATGAGTTTCTTTAATTGGCCCATCATGAAAAAAATTGAAACTTTGGAGACTCCCAATATGTGTGTATTCATTCTAAACATAGGAACAAATAAGTCCCAATATTCGCAAATCCATATAAGTTCCAAGAGGACAATGTTCAACAAAGCATATGAAACAAGATGAGATGCTATTGGGAACATGTTAAGGAACACATTGAAAACTTGAGACACATGTTGGGAACCCATTGCCCAAACACAATGCGAACTTGGTGAAAACACATTTGAAACAACAAAAATCCACACAATCCAACACACCTTCAACAATTCTTGAACTAAAATTCTTTTGCATGTGATTTCACCTAAATTGACTTTGAGAAAGACAAAAATAAAGTGCATGAATAATGTTTTAAAAATCTAGTTTTTAAATAGCTACCATAGTAGTTTTTCCTTAATGTTGAACATTAAATTATTTTTGAAAATTTTAAATTTTCTAGAAATTATTTGTTTGAAATGTCAAAATTTAAGGAAATTACTAATGTCGGCAACTCTCAGATTTTTGTGAGAATTAACAAATTTATTTTTTCATAGAGTTGTAAAAAATATTATATTTTTTTCAATTTGTAAAAAAAATCTTATGATAATTGTCCATGCTATCAAAATTTTATTTCTAAAACTTCACCTAGTTTTCAAAAATGTTAGGTGTGTTAGTTTAGTTTTTTAGTTAAATCTTAATTAATTAAAAATAAATTGGTTTAATTTAGTTGTTTGGGTTTTTATTTTGAATTAATTGATGTGTAAATGGGGTTTGAAATATTATGTGAATGGGATATAATCTCATTTTGCATAATCTCAAATCACTTTTGGTGATTTAAAAAGTTCAACACACTTTACTATTGTATGCAAAATTTTACGTGTTTTGTGCATGGTGTTCGTTTTTGCATTTTGGTGGTGTGGAAGTGTTGGGTGTGGATTTGTGTTTTCATTGTAAGTGAATGACCATTTGGAATTTTCAAAAGTGTAACTAATTGCTTGTTTATGGCAATTATGTTAGTTTGTTTTAGCATTAAAATTTGTTGTTTATATATTTTTGGGCAAGATTTTTTTTGTGACAATATGTGGTTTTAAGTCAAGTTTATGTTGTGTTGTGTGGTGTGGGTGTTTGCATGTTAATTTTTCATAGCTAACTTTCCTTAGTGATTTGATTCTAGGGCATGATTACCTAGAAATGTGGAGGAAATCGACAAAATTGTTGGAGGAACAACCCTTGGAATTATTGAAAAAATATTTAAAACAAACAAAAGGAGGAAGGCCCTTATTTCTATCACACCCTTCCCCCCCTTTAATTTTTTTTTCCTTCCCTTTCATTTTTTTTTAATAAACAACAATGACAATGACAATAGGCGGAATTTCCATTATCATCACCAATTGAGTTCCAAATTCAATTGGGCATCCTTCTCAATAATAGCATAGGGCAAGGAAGTTCCTCGTTGTCTCATTGTTGTTAAATAGGTGGCATCAACAATAATGACAACAACAAGAAGCTACTACCACCAATGGAGGGAGGGGGGGGCACCATTCGCTTCCTCGATGTGTTTTTGACAAAAGGAAAAAAAACAAAAGGAAGGAGGGGAAAAAAAAGGACGAGGGGGCAAACGGGAGCACAAAACTTACCATCACCTTGAGCTTTTAAACTTGTTGTTTGAACCTAACTGACACGCTCCCAAATTCTTAGTTAGACCCAAGGTGGGCCTAAGTCGTTCAAACAACGGAATTGTGAGGAACTCAGGGCACGCTCCTAGCTCTCAACACTATAAGGGGGGTAGAGGGGTGTGCTGAAGCTCCGAGATGGGGCTAAGAAGAGTGACAAGCTTTACTTATTTACTCGAACATGTATCAAACCAACCAACAAGTTGGTTAATTCACATTCTGAAACACCTTTAGTGCTAGGACAAGCCATGGACAACTCTAGACTCACAAGACTCACCACGGCCCGAATTCAAGGGAAGCCACCACCTTCTCCCATATAGTATATTCTGTGCTTCTCCGTGACACCCACATCCGAATTGTTATTTTGTCTTGGGATTCCCAAGGAGGAGTCCTGAAACTATTTTTGTTTGGATTCCCGAGACTTTGCGAAATCATCACTCTTTGCTCAGACCTCCAATTGGGATGATGTTTAAAGAAAACTTGTAGCTCTCCTCAAGAGCTTTCCAATGGTCTATTGCACTCAACCTGCACACACCGGGGTCGGGTCAATTCCCGACTTTTAATGGTCGAGAGTCAAACTACCAATTAAACTCCCGGCCTTTCTTTTTGCCATAACTTGTGTTGCAAATGTCCAAATGGCCCATGCAAGCCCATTTTCGACATCTACACTTTGATAGTTTTCCAATGATATAAAGAACACCCCAATGCAAGGTGTTTTGACCCTTGCAATCGAACTTTGAAGTTTCGTGAGTCCCGAAGGACTCCCAAGTCCCCATTTTGGGAATGTCAGTTTCATCCTCACACTCTCTCAAAGTAGGGTTGCAACACTAGCCCAAGCTTGCAATGTTTAACAAGCCTAGGATGTTTAGGTGCCTTAAACTATGCTTAATGTAAAATAAACAGGTGCTCCAATTTGGAATTGCCCTTTTTATTTTTCATTTAATTTTTTTTCCAAACCTAGTGGACCAATTCGACACCATCCAAAAAAGCTACCACATAAAGGTTTTAGTTTTTAATTTTAATTTTTTTCAAATTTTCAAGGTTTTTCCTTTTTCAATTTTTTTTTTCATAGACATATTTTCATCCATAATTTGAATGGGTTATGGTTTAAATCTATCCATATATTTTATTAAAAAAAATTAAAAAGATTTTCATCCATAATGTGGATGATTTTCAATGTTCATCCTTTTTTCATTCAACCTATTAGCAAACATGGCTAATAAATGTTTTTGTGGGTGTAGATGTACATCCCTTTAAGTTTAATGTAAGTTGTGACATGTTCAACAAACACTAGTTACTAAAGGTTTCAAATTGGACACCTAAGTTAAAGTTAGGATTCACAAAAGCGGCACATGTTTTAAAGATATGGAACATGGTTACTATCATTAGTTGTTTTACTAGATGTGGGATGTGGTTTAGACCACCCATAACATTTTTGTCATCATCTAAAGGTATAGTTTTTAGATTTTCAAACAAGTTCACCTCCGAAGTTTATCATCACACCATTATTGTGGGACAAGGATGACACATATGGAACCATCAAAGGACTATGCTGATATTTGGGGGCAGTTGGCACCATCACACTAGATGATTTCACTTAACAATTTGACAATTAGTGTGATTATATGTAGTAGATGTGAAATCCTCCACTATTTACACCTTTTATGGTATGGAAAGGTTCAATAAAGAATACATGAAGAATGCATCCACACCATCGATTCAACAACCTTGTGGCCAACCCAATAAGGCCATGCCACAAAAGACTAAAAAGCCAAATCAAAACAAATTAGTTTCACATCATATTTTATTGAAAGCTAGATCTTCAACATGGTGAAGCTTATTGCCAAGTGCGACTTCCATAGTTATTTATGTTACAAAACAATTACTCTTAATTTTATGGGGGTGTTGATTTACAATGGTGTGTTAAAGAAGGTGCCTAGATTTATTATTGGGTCTAAGGCACCCATAAGTTTGTTAGAGGCATCCAAAATGGTGTACTTGTTTTCCATCAAGACATTGGCCATTCTTGATATTTTATTAGTATATATGTTGTGTCTAACAACCACATTATGTGAAAGTTGGGCAACACCAAATGCGATGGTTAGGTTGGAAGACATTTCTATACCTACTATAATTCCCCAACAAGTTTTCAAGGTCAACCACATTACAATGTGAAAGTTGCACCTTGAATTTTGACATGTGATTATGGTTAAGCTTCATGAATTTCCAACCATCCTTGGGCCAATGTTGTTCATGATGTGATGGTAGTGCACAATGAGGAAGAATTGTTTTAATTAAAGGATACATTAATACATTTAAACCAACCCCATAAGTCTTTAAAAAATTTAGTGTTTAATTAATGTTGGGCAAGGCCATTGTTGATGGTCTTGGATTGACCAATGTGAATTTCGATACAAGATTTTGATATCAATGTGTGGCTTGGAGGCAGCTCAAAGGTTAACTAAATAAAAGATAGTGATCCAAGTTAATCTTACCAAATTTTCGAATTACACTACAATATGAGCCTAAGCAATGGACATGCATGTTGTCCTATGACATATTGGTTAAAGGTGGAATTTTGTACAAAATGCACCTCCAACCAATATGTCATAGGGCAACATTAATTTATTATTAAATTTTTGTAATTTAGTACAAAGTTAAATTAAATTTAAGTTAATTTAGTAAATTAAAATTAATTTAGGTCAAGGGATATGTCAAGGGTTACCAACCACCATGCACTCAAGTTTTTGATGGAATTTGATTGATTCACAAAAAAGTTGGGAAGATGGGCCCTTATCCTAGAGGAATATGATTTTGATATTGTGCATTATGTTGGTAGGATTAATCAGGATGTTGATGGCCTAGCTCTAAACCCAAGTTCAAAACCCAAGTTTTAGTTAAGAGGATATTACAAGGGTTCGCTAAAATGGGGATGCAGATTTAGAAATCGTTTTGGGATTGCATGTCTTTACATAACTATGCACCTTGTTAGGGTGCTCTAAGGATGCACCTTAGATTGACATGAATATTGAAGATTCCCATAGTGTGGACACTGAACTAGAAGGTGATGGTGCATCAAATATACATGATGATTTGCACCTATTATTACATATTTACAAACAAGTGGTTTCAATTATCTTAACACCCAAATAATGGGATTGTGTTGTGCACAAGGCCAAGTGGTTCAAATGCGAAAGTAACTCCTTTTTGTGGGTATGAACAAATGGATGAATGTAGGTGGTGTTTTGCCCCAAAAAATGTGAAAGGTTTGTGTGACATCCTCATGAAAAGGTGGGCCATTTTGGGGTTCATTGGATTTATAATTTGTTCTAAACATAATACTAGTGGCGAAGGATGTAATTGTGAGTTCAACAATTTGTGTATTAGTGTGTGGTGTGACCAAATGTAAGCATCATTCAATGCACTTACACTTCATTTATAACCATTGCCCATCATGGGGCTTGGGTATTGACATAGTTTGGATTTTCTTAACCCATTGAATTTGAAAATTCGACACAATTGGTATGTTTTGGTTATGAGTTTTGCATTTTTCAAAGTGGTTAAAGTTGGTGCCATTATTGGATTGTAGCAGTGAGGGTGTTACTTATGTATTTTAAAATACGATGTTAAATAGTTTTGGGGCTCCAACCAAAATATTAATCTATCAAGATATGGAATTTTGTGGGGAGTTCCAAAATTTGTGTAAAAAGACATTGATTAATCATTGCACAACTTCATGAGACCATCTTGAGGTAGATGGCTTAATTGAATGGATGGTATAAATGGTGAAACAAGGTTCGCAAAAATATGGATTCCAAAAGGGCTATACTCGAAATTAGAACTTATAACAACCATGGTTAATTATGGGGTATAAATTTAATTAACAAACTTTTCTTTCATCCTTTTGACCATACTTTTTACTATTTGGCCATGAGCTCAAGTTACTATCTTCAATACAATGTGGATGATCCTAATGATTTGATTCAAAGCATGTGAACAATGAGTTCTTTTGTTCTAACATGTTATGCCCATGATGAACAAAAATTAATAAATAAAATGTGAAAAAAATTCAACAAAATAATATATGATATAAAGTGCTCACATCATATGAATTTCAAGAATGGATTTTGAGTTACCATAACATATTGGACCTTTGGAATGTTAAAAACTTGCATCATAATCCATATCATATGATTATGAACTCACTATATTTACTAAAATGCTTAGTTGAATAATTATTTTTGACTCAAAAAATAGTGTGATGCCATTGATACAAAGGAAAACAATTCTAAAAGATATTGAAAACCGTAAATTGAAATATACAATGAAATATGATTTTTTTATAAAGTCTTTTATTCGTTTGAATCAATATTTTTATTTTTTATTTTCTAAATGTAAATTTTTTACAATTATCTATCATTGATAAAGTTTAAAAGTAAAAACAAATTTGTTTAGCCTTGCCATATGACTTGTGTAATATAATGTATTCTACTACAATGTATATGGATTTTTATTTTACCAGTAGTATGGACTCCACATATGCTGGAAAATATTACATTTTAGTGTGCTTTCACCCTTTCCAACTATTGTCACAAACTAGTTATTGAATTTATTCTAATTAAACAATTAGATGTGCAATGTGAACTTTAGATATTTTTCAATTTAAAATCATAATTTGTTTTACATTCTTTGCTCAAAGGTGTGGGCATATATTATATAAGGGACCTAAACGGAAGCCTTTCTCACATTAATGTGTTGGTACCAACACATTGAGGAACATTAAAAGCAATATCAATCAACATGATCCATGGAAATAAAAACATTGAGCTTTGGGATGCATCCATATTGTGATGTAGCTACACCAACAACAGAAAGAATTGCATAATGTTTACTTTTAGAATATGTATCCCCTTATTCCTACACTTCTAAAATTGAAATTGCCTTTGGGTATTTTTTAATGCCTCGAGTGGTTGTCACATTTATTTATTTTTAATTTTAGGATGATTTTCAAGTGAATGATTCTCATTAAAATGAGAAATGAGGGTAGCAACTATGAGCCCAAATATCACCTTTGATGACATCCAATCGATTATTTGCAAAAGAACTAATTGATACCTAGCCCTTTTCTAGACACTCATTCCATACCCGCCCAACACTAGAAATTACAAGGGAGGAAAAAATTATAAAAAATTGTGAAAAATAGGAGCTTCTTGCTTTAGGTTCACCCATCATTGCAAAGCTGGTACCCAATAATTGACAACATTTATCTATGCTATATTTTGGTGGAACATTATCCCTCCCCATTTTTGGGGGCAAAAAGTAGTAGAGAATGTTGTAAAAAGTTTCATTATGTTAGAAGTTTGGAGTCCAAAGAACATGTCAAAGAAATTATCAATATTTATTGTCAAAATTCCATAAATTATTATTTTACTATCAAAGTGGATTTTGAAAAACAAAATAATTATTTGGCATTTGATTATTGAACTTGAAAAGGTACTATGATATTACACATTGAATTGTTTATTCATTCAAGATAATAAAAAGAACAAATTCAGATCACCAAATCGAACAATTCCATTGCCTTGAAAGAACAAATTTCAAGCCTACACAACAACTTTACTCTACTAAACAAAAAAAAATAGTCATCCCTTTCCACCATTTCCATTGGTCCTCTAGATTTTTTACAAACCTATCAAACCTTATTACACATTTGAATGTTAATTCATTCAAAATAATTATGAAAAAAAATTCAAACCACCAAATCCAGCAATTCCATTGGCCATAACATTTTTACTTCACACCTACACACAAGCCTATTTAAATACCCTCTCTATATTAGTACACTAATAATACTATAACAAAATTTTAGTGGTGCCCATTACACACCATGTGCATTTTAATGCACATCTTTGTGCCTGTAATGGACACTAGGTACCCATTACACACCGTGTGCATTTTCATGCACATTTTGTGCCTGTAATGGACACTAGGTACCCATTACAGCTCCAAAGATGTGCATAACAAGACACAAAGTGGATGTCGGGCAGCACCAAAATGTGTCTGGGCATTATCCATATTCTTGAGAAAAACATGGAACAAGGCCAAAGGCAGACAAGAACCAAAAATAAAAGGCAGGTAATACTTTTGTATTGCATACAACAAGGACCCAAAGGCTGGCGAATCCAACAAAGGGATTTTTTTAAATTAAACAAAAAAAAAAAAAAAATTCGCCATATCTCCAGAAAAAAAAAGTTAAAACTCGCCAGATTTAGACAGTGTGTTCTATTAGGTCGCCAGAACTAGACAGGATTCCAAAACAGATCTACTAGTCCACCAGTACAATCGTCATTTATTGCTAATTAATGCTGAGGATCCTCGCCAGTACATCTACTTGAGGAATTTGACCCAAAAAAAAACCCTGCCGACAACTGGCTAAACCCTGACCATATACAGACAGGGTTAATAAAAAGAAGGTGAAATTATCAGCAGCTCAAGGGGTGTGTCACTCGGTGGCCTTGCCATTTACATTAAAACTCTTTATCTTAAGGCAAAAGAAGAATTATGGAAATTCAAATATTTCACCATGCAAAAATATAATCTTCAAAAAATTCCTCTAAAAGAAACCCAAAATCCTTCAAGATATCATAACTCTATAACCAATCTCAAGTTTCAACACAAGCCAAAAATATCATCTTTCAAAAATCCTTGTACAAAAATAGACCTACTACCTAGGAACCCAAATTCCTTAAGCTACTATACACTATAATTGGCTTGTCAATTGAGTGTTGTATGTGAGTCTCTAGAAGCACTTTGCATTCCTGCTCCTTCCATATCACACCTTGCACATGCAGTCAAACCGTGTGGCTCAGGAAAATGGTTCTTCTCCTGCATATTTTGCTCAGTTTGCTGAGGCTGGTAAAAAGCACAGCAAAGCTGTGCACCTGCTAGAGAAGAGTGTGTAATAAATATGATATGACTGCTGCCCCCGGTCTTTGATTGGCCAATCATAATGATTCGTCCAGCTGGTTTGCTATTAGTAGTTCCCACCTGTTTGCAGTCCTCGTTTCAATAATATGGGCAGGGTTGCAAAAAAGTAAATAACTAAACTTGGATGTGACAAATATTTTGGCAGGATGTAAATGTCTTGCAGCCTTCTGGGCCTCCTCCCTACTCGATGGTGAACTCAGCAGCAGCTCACAAGCTAAGTTTCTGATGCAAATATGATTTTTTGTACACCTGCAAATATTCAATTTGAAAACTAATAAATAATATTTTTTTGAAACCATCAATTCAGGCATCTAACTAGCAGCGTTTTTTTTTTTCCTGTTGTGGCTAAATTCAGCTATTTGGTTTTTTTTTTTTTTCCAAATGGCAAAAAAATGTATTTTTTGGGTTTTTTGGTCAGGAAATTTCCACATTTTTGGGGATAAATAGGTACATTTCTCTAATGGGCTTTAGAATGTAGCCAAAAATGTAAAGGATGTTTAAACATTTAAGGTTTCATATCCTATTTATAGCCAAATTTGGCTAAACTACCTTATGGATGATCACCAGTTTAACAACATCATAAAAATGAAAAAAAAAAAACACTACAATAATTAGGTACATAAGTTCATCATTTTATTTTTTTGGTTTTGAAAATATCACCACCACACTTTGTAACAAATTACGATTTATCTATTTCGCCCCCATGCGGGCCATGTGGGGTCTCAATTAACTTGACCCTGAAGTCAAGAGAAGCTCACCGAATAAGTATTCAATTTTTTAAAGCAAAAAAATCCATGTTTTGGAACAATTTGGGCAGCTCTCACTATGCACATAATTGACAATTTCTTTTGTTGGTGAAAGTATCATCAGCTTGGTTCACAATATGTTTTAACCATTGTTGCCCAGTTGCTCTTCTTCACCGACATCAATTGAGGTTGGGTAACTCAATGGTGAAGTCAACAACAACTTGTAAGACGAGTAAAGGAAAAACACGGCAATGGCAATGGAACAAGAGAAGAGAAAAGAAAGGACGCAAAGTCCAAACAAAAGACAACACCCAAAAGCGCAAAATGCACATGAATAATGCCCACTTTACACTTGGAGTCAAGGCCAAGGTGGAATTCAAATCAAGCATTCCTATTGGTGCAATCATCGAAATAACCCCAACGACTTTACACTAGGAGTCAAGGCTGAATAAAAAATAATTTTTTTAATCTATCACTTTATGCCCTGAAAAGGTTACCTATTGACTTGAAAGGCCAATTTGCAACCTTTGGGGCCATGTTGATGTAATAAAATATTATTATTTTGATTAAATATGTGCTATATAATCAAAGTAAACCTTTAAAATCAAACCTTATAAATAATTTTTATCTTTCTTCATTTTTCTCTCCTCTTGTGGAGCTTCTATGTTTGTTTGTCAGCTATGGAGGAGATATATTAATTTTTTCTACTTGGCATATGGCCATGAAAAACACAAGAATAACAAGAATCTTATGTTTATGCTCATCCATGGTGGTCTGACTTTTAGGGTTTGACTTGAAGAAGGACACAAAAATGAGAAGAAGAATATACCAAGAAAGAAAGAATGAAAGCATGTGAGGCATTGAAACCTTGATCCTTACTTTGTTTTTGGCCTTAATGGCTTTACACATGAGCTCATCAACCTCCAAACAAATATATTTTATTAGTAACTTGGGACCAAATAATGAACCAAGAAATGCTCAAATTTCTGATTATTGGCACCAAGATTTTTGGGCCCTAACTCCTAGGGTCACTTAAGGGCCACTTTAGATGAGAGTCCAAAGTCCAAGTCCAAATGAAATGGAATAATCCTATTGGATGGGAGCCATAAATTGCACCCACAATCTTCAAATGAAGGTCCAAGAACAAAAAGTGGGAAATTGAGGCTAAACTTACATGGAACCATTTTGAAGGGAAAATCAATTGGTTAAAATAGTGTTGTGCAATTCTTCTTAGAAGGAACCTCGGGTTCTAGTTCCTAAAAACTATAGGCTAGTCTTGGTTTTTGGTAGGTTCATTTTTATAAAAATGGGACTAGGTTTTGATTTCAGTTTTTCAATGTGAAGGTTGATTCCAATTTTGGTTATAACGTTATTTCAAAATTGGCCAGTTTTTTATTCTTGGGTAGTTTAGGGTAGATTCTAATTAACCCTCATTTAGGGTTCAAAATGCAAAAAGTCATTGTAAAGAATGGAATTTTTTTAAAGAAAATTTCCAAAACAAATTAGATTGTTACAAAGCCTTGAGAAGGCCAAATGAAGCCAATTTAACCTACTTTTACTAATTTAACCCCTAAACTACATTATTAATGGACCAAAACCATTTTTAATACCAATTTGTTTATGTTTTCTCATCTCATGCACTTGTATGCCAAATTCCAAATGGGACATCTTGGGAACTATGAAATGCATAAGTACATGTGTTTCTTTCATTTGCATTAGTAGGGTTTAGGATCTTGTATGCACAAAGGAGGAACATGAACAATACCTCTCTGTCATACACTTTTGCAATTTGGAGAACCCTTTGCTTGCCTATGTATTAAATGACCATTCTCAGCCCATTGTATTGAGGATCTTGCATCAATGCCAACATGTTAATTTGAAAAGAAAGCATGATTGAAAGGAAGGGTTCTAAAACTACCATCACATGTTTCTACATGTGTTGTTAAAGGATTTGGAACCCACCATCAAAATCTTGGGTCTCAATGGAATAAGGTTTGCAACAATCCAATTGCATTTGGTAAGTTAGGGATATTATTGAAGCATGTCCATAAGAAAGTAGTCAATAACCTTGGCTTTGGTTCAACACACATTATTGAACCACAAGACCCAAAGTATTTGCAACAATTTGGGCTATAGCCCAAACTTGCAAACTTGGCACATGACTGTCAAGTGCCAATGATTGTTGTCATCCATAACATAAAACAATAGTGTGCTTGAATTCCAAAGTCTTTTGAAAAAAAATGACTTAAGAAACAAACCTAGTTTTAATTAGAGTCTTAAACTTTTTTTGGGGCATGCACAAGTAAACGTTGGCCAAAATGTAACCACTTTATTTGCAATTACATGTGATTATTAATCATTTGTGCTTTTGGACTTTTTGGAACTATTTCTTGTGTTGGTCATATTTGTGACTGCA
>Ga0116229_10010945_pt1 | contig 13499 bp, 13 predicted proteins | sample S1TSphgellanicum_3_FD_87313 | JGI IMG/M metagenome (GOLD analysis project Ga0116229, IMG submission 87313) | Host-associated microbial communities from peat moss isolated from Minnesota, USA - S1T2_Fc - Sphagnum magellanicum MG | ecosystem: Host-associated > Plants > Peat moss > Unclassified...
TCGGCCTCGCCTGGTTCGGCAGCACCACTTTTGTGGAATTGCCGCAGTTGGTCCGTGAGTCGATGGGGGATTAGAAGGCGCGATGAAAATCGAGCGCGGCTCAGTGCATCCCAAAGGGATGCCGGCAAAGTGGCCGGTGGGCGAGCCCGCCGCCCGCCCGCGCGTCTTAAAATTATTTCGAGGGCCGGTGGAAAGGCCTGTATCTTGCCTTTGGAGGCTGAGGCGTGACCCGTCGGGTCGCTAAATTCCCATTCCGTCGATCGGTCAAGTCTAACTTTGGCGCGATCAGCCTTTAATCCCACGCTCGATTGGCGCATGATGGCCGGATGAACGTGAACCTGCTCGACCTCAAGCCGCAGCATGCCGCGCTCGAGCCGGAACTCCAGGAGGCCTTTCTACGCGTGCTCCGCTCGGGCACGTTCATCCTCGGGCCGGAGGTAGATCGCTTCGAGCGCGCGCTGGCGGAGTTCACCGGGGCCAAACACGCGCTCGGCGTCAACTCCGGCACCGACGCGATCCTCGTCGCGCTGATGGCGCTCGGCATCGGCCCGGGGGATGAGGTGCTCTGTCCCAGCTTCACCTTTTTCGCCACCGCGGGCTGCGTCGCGCGCGTGGGGGCGAAGCCGGTCTTCGTCGATTCCTGCCCGGTCTGTTTCAACCTCGACGTGCGCGATGCCGCGCGGCGCATCACCCCGAAGACCAAGGCGATCATCCCCGTGCATCTGTTCGGGCAGATGGCCGATATGGGCGGCATATTCGATCTGGCGCGGTTACACCAGCTGAGGGTGATCGAGGACGCGGCGCAGGCGATGGGCGCAACTTTTTTCGGGAATCAGGCCGGGACGGCGGGCGATTTCGGCACGTTCAGCTTTTTCCCCACCAAGAACCTCGGTGCGCTCGGCGATGCCGGCGCCCTCGTAACGAGCGACACCGCGCTGTATGAAAAGGCAAGGATTCTCCGCATGCACGGCATGGATCCGAAATATTATCACCAGGTCGTCGGCGGCAATTTCCGGCTTGATGCGCTGCAGGCCGCCATGCTTTCCGTGAAGCTGCCCCATTTCAACGAATACACGGACGCGCGTCGGCGCAATGCGGCTCTTTATACCGAGCGCCTGTCGCAGTTGGCCGGAATCGAAATTGCGAATCGGGAAGGCTGCTGTCGCTCGGGCCCGGCTCCGGTAAGCGAGTCTGCGCGGGTCGTTCTGCCGATCGCGGTCGAATGGCCGAAGAACGGCCACATCTGGAACCAATACACCCTGCGCGTCATCGGCGCGGGGCGGCGCGATGCCTTGCGCGCCCACCTGGCTTCGCGGGGCGTCGGCTCGGAAATCTATTATCCCCTGCCCCTCCACGAGCAGGCCTGCTTCGCCCACCTCGGTTACCGGCCGGAGGATTTTCCGTGGGCCCACCGGCTCGCCGGCGAGGTCATCAGCCTGCCGATCTATCCGGAGATTCCCGCGGAACAGATCGAGCAGGTTTGCGCCGTCATCGCGGAATTCCTGTCGTAGCCGCCGCCGTATGGAGATGGGTCGACGAGACGGGCTGTCGAGAAAATCGGACAAAAATGTAATGGATGCGGCCGCAGCCGCACGCGCGCGGCCATCGCCTTAAGGGTTCACCGCCGGATCAAGAAATTCCCACTGCCTGGGCAAGACAATCCCAAACTTGATGAAAATCGCGTAGCGCATCCGGCCCACCGGGTCGAGCTGCTGATACTGGCCGTCGTGCAGCAAACGCACTTTGGCCATGTAGTCGATAATCTTCTGCGCGTTTTTCTTCGCCGCATCCGGCGAGGCGTAATAATCCTGGAACGAGCCGCTGCGATGATTGAGGTTATCGAGATCTTCCGGGCTCAGGATCTGGGACGCGGCCAGGGCGGCGAGGTCCGACGAGCTGCCGAAACTTCGCAGGTAAAGATAGGCCTGGATGGCGTCGCCCTTGTACCACGCATGGTAAATCGGATCCATCAGGTAGAGCCACGCAAGCCCGCAAAACGCGATCACGATCAGCCAGGTCGGCGCGCGATTCTTGCCTTTCGCGCCATGCCGCACGGAAGGGCCCTTTTTGAGATGACCAATTTCCTGTTCGATCAGGGCGTACGGGTTGGGCGGCGGTGGTTTTTCCTCCGGCGTATCCTTATGAAAGAGCGATTTTTCCATGGGCGCAACGAGAACGGCTTCAGGTGAACGACACCTTGGGCACTTCGCGATCACCCGGATCGGTGATTTCGTAGAGCGTGGCCGGGGCAAAGTTGAAGACGCCCGCCAGGAGCGAATTGGGGAAGATTTCCCGCTGCGTATTGTAATTCCGCACCGACTCGTTGTAGGCTTGGCGGGCGATGGAAATGCGGTTCTCCGTCTCGGTCAGCTCGGCCTGGAGCTGGAGCATGGTCTCGTTGGCCTTCAAGTTGGGATACGCCTCCGCCACGGCAAAGAGCCGGCCCAGCGACTGCGTCAGCGCGCCTTCCGCCGCCAGGACCTTCTGCATCGCCGCGGGATCGGATGGGTCCCCGGACGCCTGCTGCCGCGCGGCGACCGCCCCGTTGCGCGCCGCCACGACTTCGTCGAGCGTGCCGCGCTCGTGCGCCATGTAGCCCTTGGCCGTCTCGACCAGGTTGGGGATGAGATCGTGCCGCCGTTTGAGCTGCACATCGATCTGCGCGAATTGATTCTTGAACTCGTTGCGCAGGGTCACCAGACGGTTGTAGATCGATACGCCCATGCCGCCGATGATCAGCACCAGGACGAAAAGGATCCCAAGCACGAGCAGGACGGTGATCAAAGCCATATGGGTGTGGATGACAGGTTCAGCCCGACGATGGATTGCCTAGGGGAGCATCGCGGATTGACGCCCAAAAGCAAGTTTGATCAGTTGTTGCGGCGATCGACTGGATCGACCGGCGTTTCCCCGAACGCTGCGTTCTTCCACGGCCAACCGTGGGCCGGGACCCTACGCCGAGATCGAGAGCGTGCTGCGCAATTCCCTGAGGCCGAGGGTCGATCGCGCGATGTTTTCCACCCGCTGGCGGAGCGATTCGGTCCGGACCTTCCCTTGGACCGAGACCACGCCGCGGTTGGCTTTGACCCGGACGGGCACATGCTCGGTCTCGCGGACCAGCCGCAGCCGAAAGAGCACGAGCGTCTCCAGCGATTCGTCATCAATCACCGGCGGCTCGGCCGGGGGTGCGGCGAAGTTGCTCGCGTCGCTGACTTTCAGGCGCGACTGTAATTCACCTCCGGCGGCTTCGGTCAGTTGCTCGGCCCAGTTCTTCTGCGCGATCGAGCTGACTTCGCCCTGCAGCGTCAGGTATCCGTCGATCAGGCTCACCTGGACGCCCGAGCGCAAAGTCTGGTCGGTCGCAAAAAGAAACTGCACCGCTTCACGAATGGTTTCTTTGTCGCGCAGGCTCGGCGTTGCCGCCTGCACCGGGTCGTCGGGCGCGGGGTGGGTCTCATCCTGGACCGACGTGATGCCTTCGATTTGCAAGGCGAGGATTTCGGCCAGGGTCACGAGCGCGCGCGCGGCCACCGTGCCGGAGAGCACCGCCGTATGTTTATTGACGACGATCTTCAACCCGCCCGCCTGAAGAAAGTGACGATTCAGGAACGACAGTTTAAAGAGGGCCTGCCGCGAAAGGGGAGCATCCTGCGGCGAAAGGGTAAAGCCGCCGAAATAAATCGCCGCCACGCCGACCGGCGCAATCCGCTCGATAAATTCATCCTTCGAATCGAAAAGGGAATGCCGAAGCGGCCCCGTTTCTCCGACGGAACTTGTACTATCCAATGATGGATGAAGCAGGCGAGGGGCTTTCGACATAAAATTTGCGCTTTCGTTACGTTGGGGGTCTATCCGCAAGAGGCATACCGTTTATTGTCATTCCGGACTCGGGAGCGACTCTGGTTAGACAATTGTATTCCAAATCGAGATAAAGCACAATCCTATAGACACATTATTTAATGATCGGAATGTCGGTATTATTACGTTTGCCTATTTGTGGCCTATAACGTTTTGATGTTAACATGTCCTACCGCGATTGACTAGGGCAGAGTAGGCTCATTTTTCCACTCTATTTGCAGTTTTTGCCCATTGCGCGCCATCAGCTCGGTCAGCCTTTCCGTGACCTGTTGCTCCGCGTTCGCCTTTAGTCCCGAATTCTCGGCCGCGCGGTGGGCGGCGGAATTCAGGTCGCTGAGGATTTGGGTCGTATCGGCGTTGGAGATGCGATTGAGCAGCGCGCTCTCGCCCGTGTAGACCGGGTCGCTGATTTGCTCGACGGAGGTAATTTGCGCCCGTGGCATCGAGGCGCGCAGCGCGTGCGTCACCGGATCGATCTCGACCGAAAACGGCTTGGTCAAATCGAAGCCCGCCTTGATCCGGAACGTCGCCTCGGCGGTCAGCTTTTTCTCGGTGAGCGGAATTTGCAGCGAAAGTAATTCGAGGTGTTCGTTGAAGCCGATCGTGACCAATTCCTCCTTCGTGACGACCGCCAGCTCGGCGATCGGCGCCGTCTGCGTGAGCACGACGCGCTGGTTGATCGTCACCTGCGGCTGCACGCGCAGCACCTCGGCAAAGGCGTCCCGCACGTGATCGACCGTCCGATCGACCGCCTGCGTGCAACTGCGCACCGCCAGGAGACCGATGACGGCCACGGTGACCAGGATCAGGCAGAGGCCGAGGTAATGCTTCATGTGCGTCCCGCCCAACGAAGGCGAATGGAGACGGAATCTACGGAATTAGGACCAAATTCACGGAATCACAACATGGCAGAATGCCTTGGGTTAGTTTGGAAAAATTCCGTTAATTCCGTCCAAAATAGGTTGGAGATCTTGGGCGCGTTTGCAAGCTGTTCGTGGCTTGCCAGGCGCAGTTCTTTACTTCAGGCTGGCGTGGAATTCCGTCCAGTCGTCGAAATGATTGAGGCGGACGGCATCCGTGAACAGCCCCGTGTCCGGCAGGCCCGCCGCGGCCAGAATTCCCTTGCGGACGTGATCGAAATGGTGGTAGCCCCGGATCGCGGCGTTGACTTTTTCCACGGCTTGCGCATCGAGCTTGCCGCCGTTCCGCGCGATGATCCATTTCTCGAAGGCGAAATAGGTGGGCAACGTCTTAAGGTAAGCGAGCGTCTCCTCGCGGTCGAGACCCAAGCCGTCAAGCACCAGTTGGTCGAACCCCTGCCCGCAAAAATCATAGCCGGCGGGCAGCAGGCCTTTTTCCGCCAGGAGGACTTTTTGCCAGAGCCGCGGCAGGTGGGCGACACCGAGGGGACCAGTGGTATCGGAACTGATCGTGGGAACGATTTTCATGTCCCCATCGTATCGGTGTAGCCAACGCTGGGAAGCCCAATGTTTAAGCGGGTGACTTTCGCCGTCTGATAAGTCGCATAGGTCCCATCTGTCCGATCCGCGGCTGCCACCGAGACCGTGAAAAAATTTATTTCTTCGCCAATGCGAGCACGCGCAGGCGGCGCGAGGCGGCAAGATATTCCCGTTGCGCGGAAATTGCTTCCGCCCGGCTGAAGAGCGTGGTCGAGCCATTCAAGCGTTCTGGAAACGGGTCGTTCAAGAGGTGAACTCCAGAGGGAGGGCGGTGGGAGAAGAATTGCGGGCGAAGCATAAAATCAACTCGGTGATATTCAATTTCCAAGACTGGTCCTTGCTCCATACTGCATTTACCACGCCAGGGCGCGGGTCACCCAGAGCACCGCGACGATAAAAAGGGGCTGCAGCGCCAACCTGGCCCACGCCATCCACTCGTGCGCCGGGAACCCGTGTACCTTCACCTGCGCCACGGCCATATAGATATTGGCGGGAAAAATCGCGATCAGCAACAGAGTAAGACCCCAGCCGGTTGCGATTTGCACGGGCCGCAGAGGAACCAGCAACCCGATGCCGCCGAGCAGCTCGAGGACGCCGCTGATGAGGATGCAAGCCCGGTGAAACGGAACCCACGGCGGCATGACCGGCATGAACAGGTCCGGATCGCGCAAATGGACCGTGCCGGCGAAGAGAAAAAGCGCGGCCAGCAGGAGGCGAACGATCAGCCCGACCATCGGTACGAACCAAGATGCCACATCCATGGAACGCATCGCGGCACGATTCGGATGCATGGCTTCGTTTGTGCTTTTTGGAGACATGCAAACACATGACCTTTCGGACTGCTTGGACATCGACAAGGGAAACTTGGAGCATCTGTCTCCCCAAGAAGCTTTTGCGCTTGGGGTGGAATGGGCCATTTTCTTCAAGCGATTGAAGAACGGCGACCCAATTCGCGACTTTTGCCTAGCCAATAATGCCAGACGCCTGGAAAAACTTGCCGAGCGAATGGGGCGATCATCGGAATCGCGTTCCACCTCCGCGCCGAATTGGGCGGAAATCTGGATCGGGGGAGCGGAGCGGGAGGAACCTTCCGCCTTCGACTAGATATAAAAAATTCAGTATGAACATGTTGCAGATATAAAGTCCGTCGTCGCAGGTGCCGCCAAGTAGCCGTCACTGTCCACGATAACAGGCTCGAGCGCTCGGAATTGACTATTTTGCGGGCGCCAAGCGTTCCTGTCGTCCCCGCTTGTCGGCGGGCATCTCTTCGAGTATTCTCGGGATTCTCATGTTTGAATATCCCAAGCGCTATGACGTCATCGTAGTCGGGGCGGGCCATGCCGGAGTCGAGGCGGCCTTGGCGGCATCGCGCATGGGCTGCGAAACGCTCTTGTTGACGATGAACCTCGACACCATCGGCCAGATGTCGTGCAACCCGGCGATCGGCGGTCTGGCCAAGGGGCAGATGGTCCGGGAGATCGACGCGCTCGGCGGGGAAATGGGCCTCAACACGGACGCGACCGGGGTGCAGTTCCGCATGCTGAATGCCTCGAAGGGCGCCAGCGTTCGCGGTCCCCGGGCGCAATGCGATAAGAAGGCGTACCAATTCCGTCTCAAGGCGACGTGCGAGCGGCAGGAGCGGCTCGACGTCAAGCAAGGCCAGATCGCGGAGATTCTCGTGGAGGGCGATCGGGTAACCGGCGTCAGCACGCAGCTTGGCGTCACCTTCCGCAGCCGCACCGTGGTGGTGACGACCGGCACGTTTCTGCAGGGGTTGATGCACGTCGGCTTGCGCAACACGCCCGGCGGGCGAATGGGGGATACGGCCAGCGGACTTTCCGCCTCGTTGCTCAAGCTCGGCTTCGAGTTGAAGCGGCTCAAGACCGGCACGCCCCCTCGCCTGCTTAAGAAGAGCATCGATTTCACGAAGATGGACGTGCAGGAAGGCGACCGCCCGCCGAAGCCGTTCAGCTACTTGGCCGATACCTTGCGCAAGGATCGCGACGATATTTTCACGTTGAATGAATGGCGCGACGGAATGTTCCACGTGGAACAATTGGCCTGCGCCATCACCTACACGACGGCCGAGACGCACGAGATCGTTCGCTCCAATCTCGACCAATCGCCCCTCTATTGTGGCCGAATCGAAGGCATCGGCCCGCGCTATTGCCCTTCCTTGGAGGACAAAGTGGTGCGCTTCGCCGACAAGGAGCGGCACCAGCTTTTCCTCGAGCCGGAAGGTCGCCATACCGACGAGTACTACATCAATGGCTGCTCGACCAGCATGCCTTTCGACGTCCAGTTCGCTTTCATCCGGTCGATCCCGGGCCTCGAACGCGCCGAGATCATGCGGGCAGGGTACGCGGTCGAATACGATTTCAGCCCGCCCACGCAGCTCCAGCCGTCGCTCGAAACCAAGCGGGTTGGTGGGCTTTTCTTCGCCGGCCAGCTCAACGGCACGTCGGGCTACGAAGAGGCGGCCGGGCAGGGGCTCATCGCCGGCATCAACGCGGCCCGGCAGGTGCAGGGCAGAGTTCCCCTCATCCTGCGCCGCGACCAGGCCTACATTGGCGTGCTGATCGACGATCTCGTGACCAAGGGGACCGAGGAGCCGTACCGCATGTTCACCTCGCGCGCCGAGCACCGCCTTTCTCTCCGCCACGACAATGCGGACCTGCGCCTGACCGAAATCGGGGCCGAAGTCGGCTTGGCCTCGGCGGTGAGGGTGGGGAAGCTACGAGCGAAGCAGGCCGCCCTCGCCGAGACGCGCCGCCTGCTCGAATCGCTCAAGCAAGATGGCCAACCGTGGTCGCATCTCCTTAAGCGGCCGGATGTTACATGGGCTGATCTCCCCTCGCCGTTCCAGACGGTTGATCCCGATGTGGCCTCCCAGCTCGAGACCGAGATCAAGTACGAAGGCTACCTCAAGCGCGAGCAGGCCCACATCGAGCGCAACCGCGCGGACGAAGACCGGACGATCCCCGACTGGATCGATTTCGATGCCGTGCCCGGTCTCAAAGCCGAAGCGCGCGTGAAGCTGAAGAAGATCCAGCCCCGCACCTTCGGCCAGGCCGCGCGCATCTCCGGCATCAACCCGACCGACGTGGCCTTGCTGCAAGTCCACACAAAACGCGGCAAAGCCGTCGCAGCACTCACGAAGTAGAGGGCGCGCCATGCAATCTAAACTTGGAACCGCGATAATGTGGGCAATCCTCTGGTTAATCTTGGCGGCTGTATTTGGCTTCGGCATAGGCAGCTTCAATGTGCCGCTATTCGAACGCTTGGTAACGAATGGAGTTCTAGGGCGAGCTACAGCTGTGAAGTTGACGCCAGAAATTCACAATACCGTTTGTTATGAATATCAGGTGAGGGGTGCGAAGTTCGAGGGACAAAAACAATCGTGGAGACCAAACCCGCCCATAGGACAAATCACGGTGGGCCAGCCATTGGTGATTTACTATGACCCGCTCAACCCTTCTTTTTCGGTGCTTGGAGATCCAGAACCAATGCTTACCAACGAAATAATTTCTGTTGGAATGGTAGTTCTGGCATTTCCGACCGCGATTGTATTCGGGCTAATGCAGAATCAGCGTAAAAAGCGCAGGATGGCACCATGACCCCTGCCCGCTGGGAAACCCTCCAAGCCCGCGCCGGACGCATCATCGAGGCGGCCATCCGGGAGCTGCCGCCGGAAATCCTGGCCGAGGCGCGTCAGGTGCCTGTCCTCTTCGAGGAGTATTGCGAGAGCGATCCCGACATCCTCGGCACCTACGGCCACTTTACGCCGAACGAAATCGGCGAGGCGAACGGGCCGATCATTCTCTACCTCGGCACGATCGACGACTTTTGCGCGGAGGAGGGGGAGGATTTCGCGAACGAAGTCCGAATCACCTACCTGCACGAACTGGGCCATCACCTGGGTTGGGACGAGGACGACCTGGAGGCGAGGGGATTGGGTTGACCTCGCTTGACACGAAGGTGGGATAGTGGGATTATCCCACCATGCTCCTCAAACTCGACAGCAAGCGAAGGCTGACCATTCCGGCGACGGTCGCGCCTTTCGCTCCCGGCGATTATTTCGTGGCATTCTACGATAAGCACGACGACGAGATTACCTTCAAACGGGTCAAGTTGAAGATCGGCGGGAAAACGAAGCGGAAGATCAACTGGCTCGAGGTTTGGAAACAATGTCCCGTGCCGATGAATGACATTACGCCGCGCAGCCGGGAACGACCGAAAAAGCGCAAGTTCTGAGCCGTCGATGTCAGCCGGCGCGGAGCATCGTTGCGCCCCGCGCGGCGATTTGGTAGGAGTGAAGTCGGTCACACCGTAAGGATCCTACTTTGGAACGTTTCTCCGCCTGCATCGCGCCTGCTTCTGCTCCAGCCCGGTCGGCGGGAGAAAAGCTGATCAGCGTGATGAGCCCCTGCTACAACGAGGAGCTCAACGTCCGCGAATGCTACGAGCAGGTCAAAAAAGTCTTCCAGGAAATCGGCCGCTATCGCTACGAGCATATCTTCATCGATAATGCCTCCAAGGACGGCACGCTGTCGGTTCTGCGCGGCCTCGCGGCGAAGGACAAGAACGTGAAAGTCATCGTGAACGCGCGCAACTTCGGCCATATCCGTTCGCCCTACCACGCGATGATCAGCGCGCGCGGAGACGCGGTCATCTCCATCGTCTCGGATTTGCAGGACCCGCCCGAGCTGATCAAGGAATTCCTTAAGAAATGGGAGGAAGGATTTCTCGTCGTCATGGCGGTGAAGCAGAACAGTGAGGAGTCGCCCGTGTTTTTCGCCATCCGCAAGGCCTATTACGAACTCGTCAGCCGCCTGGCCGAAATCGAGCTCGTGAAAAACGCGACCGGCTTCGGCCTCTACGACCGGCGCCTGATCGACATCCTGCTCGAGATCGACGATCCTTATCCCTATTTCCGCGGCTTGGTCTCCGACATCGGTTTTCCCATCGCCAAGGTTCCCTACCACCAGCCGACGCGCAAGCGGGGCATCACGAGCAACAATTTTTACAGCCTCTACGACATGGCGATGCTCGGCATCACCAACCATTCGAAAGTGCCGCTGCGGCTCGCGACCATGCTCGGTTTTGTCGTCTCGTTCTGCAGCCTGCTCGTCGCCTTGGGCTATTTCGTCTGGAAGCTGCTTTATTGGGACAGCTTCACGCTGGGCCTCGCGCCGCTGGAAATCGGCCTCTTCTTTTTCGGCTCGGTGCAGCTTTTCTTCATCGGCATCCTCGGCGAATATATCGGGGCGATCCACACGCAGGTGCAGAAGCGGCCCCTGGTGGTCGAGCTCGAGCGAATCAATTTTGAGCCGGAAACCGTCAAAGGGTTTTCTCCATCATCATCGTGAAACTTCGTGCTCGCCCCGGCTGCGCTGAAATTCGATCTTGAACCCTCGGCATGGAGGTGGTACATCCTTCGGAACCCGAAATCCGCCACAACTATTCAAGGAAGTACACATGCCCACGCTAACTGAACTGCCCAGCTCCCACGCGGTCAAATCGACCCGCCTGATCGAGCCGGAAGGCACCCGCTTCCGCGACGATTTCGACCGCAACCACTTTATCTTCCAGCATAACCTGGCGACGAGCCCCTTGTTCACCTTGCCGCGCCTGACGGACCTGGCCGAACAGCTTCTCCAGATCGAAGGACCGACGGCGATCCGCTGGAAGAACAGCGACGCGCCGGTCGATGCCAAATGGGGCCAGAAGCCGCCGAGCGAACAGATCGCCACCGTATCCGAGGCGATCCGGAACCTCGACGCGTCCGGTTCCTGGGTGGTGCTTTACCGCGTGCAGCAAGTGCCGGAGTACAGCGCGGTGTTGGAACAGGCGCTGGACGAAATCGAGGAAATGACGGGCCGCCCGCTGCGTCGTGAGTTGACTTGGAAGGATTCGTATATTTTCATGGCGTCGCCCCACGCCACCACGCCCTACCACATCGATCACGAATGCGCATGCCTGCTGCAAGTCCACGGCGATCGCACCGCGCAGTTGTGGGACCAGAAGGACCGCTCGGTCTTGTCGGAGCTGGAGATCGAAGAGTATTACATGGGCGATATCGGCTCGGCCAATTACAGCCAGAAAAAGGCCGACAAGGCGACCACCTACAGCATGAACGCGGGCACCGGGGTGCATCATCCCAGCCTGGCGCCGCACGCCTACAAGAACGGCGACACCTACTCGGTGGCCTGCGGAATTCATCTTTGCAAAAAGGACATCGACCAGAAGGCGCGCGTCTACCAAGCCAATGCGTTGATGCGCCGCTTCGGCGTGAAGCCGACGCCGCCCGGGATCAGCTCGTTCCGCGACGGGCTGAAGAAGGGCACGGTGAACCTGTTCGACAAAAAGAATCCGAAGACGAAGTACGATCTTATTCGCTCCGGCGCGGTGCGGATGCGCACGCCCTTCACGCTGCTCAACAAGCTGCGTGGACGGAAGTAGGCACGATTATTCGGGTGGCCCGGACAACTTGTTGTCCGGGTCGCGCAGCGCAGCGGAGCGACAGGAAGCTGCTGAAAAAGGACCGCGTTACGAGTGATCAGCTTCCTGTGCGTCCGCGCGCCAGCGCGCTCCCGCACCCGGACAACAAGTTGTCCGGGACACCCTGGAATGCGCAACCTTTCGCCAATTAATTTACGGCAACGGCCCATCCGGCGTGAGCTGGCGGTAGGTTTTGCCGTCGGGTTTGTAATCGGGGGAGATGAAGTTGGGGATGGAAGTGGTGCCGTCGGGCGCGGTTACGCTATTCTTCCCCGCCTCTCGTTCCCAAATTTCATTTGGGAACGCACTTGTCCGCGCAATTTTATTGCTCTGATATTCTGCCATGCGCAGCCGCTACAAATTTCATGAGGCGCACTACGCCTACTTCATCACGGCCACCGTGGTCGAGTGGCTGCCGATTTTCACCTCGTCGGCCTGCTGCGACATTATCGTCAAAGCCCTGCTTCACGGCCGCGAACACAAGGCGCTGCAAATCCACGCCTGGGTCATTTTGGAGAACCATTTCCACGCCATCCTATCCGGTCCAGATCTTTCCGGCACGATCCGAGGTCTAAAGGGATTCACCGCGCAAGCGTTGATTGCGCAGATCAGGATCGAGCAACGAGAATGGCTACTAAACCAGTTGAGCTATTATTGCGCGGCGCACAAAAAATCGAGTAAGCATCAGGTGTGGCAGGAGGGGGTGCACCCGCAAGCGATCGAAGGCGAGGCGATGATGGAACAGAAGTTGGATTATCTGCATAATAATCCGGTGAAGCGGGGCTTGGTGGTGGGGCCGGAGCATTGGCGCTATTCGTCGGCGCACGAGTGGTTGATCGGCGGTCATCCGTTGTTTAAATGCGATCGGTGGATGTAGGACCGAGGCAATGAAATTGCGCGGACAAGGGCGTTCCCAAATGAAATTTGGGAACGAGAGGAATCGCCCGAGACATAAATGGGGGAACGAGGGAGCTACTGGCCTTCGCTGTACGCGCGGATTTGCTCCTGCGTGAAGTCGATCATCGGGGCGGCGCTGTCTTGAGCGCGGTACCAGGCGACGGTGCGCGCGATGGTCGGCGCAAAGTCCCAGCGCGGGTGCCAGCCGAGCTCGGTGCGCGCTTTGTCGATGGCGAGGCTGAGCAGAGGCGCTTCCTTCAGATGCTTTTCCTGGTGGACTCGCTCCCACGCGCCGGGCCAGTGGCGCAGCACTTCCTCGACGAGCTCGCGCACGGTGCGATTGGCATCCGGGTTGGGGCCGAAATTAAACGCTTGGGCATAGCGGGCGATTTGCTCGGGCGATTTGGTTTGCCGCGCCTGCTCCAGTTTCGTGCCGAGCAAAAGATAACCGCCCAACGGCTCGAGCACATGCTGCCAGGGCCTCGTGAAAGCGGGATTGCGCACCGGGATCGGTTTCCCCGCGGTCAGCGCGCGGATGCAGTCGGGCACGATCCGGTCTTCGGCCCAATCGCCGCCGCCGATGACATTGCCGGCGCGGCAACTGGCCACCTTGACCGGATGATCGGCAAAAAATGAATCGCGATAGGATGAAATAATGACTTCCGCCGCGGCCTTGCTGGCGCTGTAAGGATCATGCCCGCCAAGTTCGTCCTCTTCGCGATAACCGTGCAGCCATTCCCGGTTTTCGTAGCATTTGTCTGTCGTGATAAAAATCGCGATGCA
>Ga0116229_10010946_pt1 | contig 13498 bp, 11 predicted proteins | sample S1TSphgellanicum_3_FD_87313 | JGI IMG/M metagenome (GOLD analysis project Ga0116229, IMG submission 87313) | Host-associated microbial communities from peat moss isolated from Minnesota, USA - S1T2_Fc - Sphagnum magellanicum MG | ecosystem: Host-associated > Plants > Peat moss > Unclassified...
AGCTATTTCTAGTGTTAATGTGTTATAGACTCAAGTGAATACATACATAATCCTGGCTTGCCTCAAGGGATGGCCCCATTGAAAGTCAACACAACATGTGTGTTGACTAATGCCCCTAGGACACAAAGGTTTCTGTTTCCAATTTTGTGATGTAGCCGAGGTGGCTATCATCTCAAAAGTGATTTAGCCAAATTTTGGCCACATGTACTACTAAAAATATGAAAGTAAGAAAAAGTCCCTTTAAAAAATTATATTTTTGGCTACCTACTGGAACTAATAATAAAAAATCTGGTGAATTTGGGCCATTTTTTTCTTAAGTTAGCAATTAAGCAAAGTCTATGGATTAGGCAATAGGTCTATTTTTATATGAGGATTTTTGAAAGACGATAATTTTGGCTTGTGTTGAAACTTGAGATTAGTTATAATAGAGTTATAATAATATCTTGAAGGATTTTGGTTTCTTTTATATGAGGATTTTTTTGAAGATTAGGTATATTTTTGCTATGGTGAAATATTTGAGTTTCCATAATTCTTCTTTTGCATTAAGGTACTTTTTAATGTAAATGGCAAGGCCACGGTGTGACACGCCCCTTGTTCTTCTTTTTTTTCAATTTTGTGTGGTACATTACATGGGTTGGTGATCATCTATTTTTGGGAGGATTTAGCCCAAATTTGACTAGAGTTAAGAGATGACACTAAAAAAAAATTAGGATTCTTGCTTATGTTTAGGTGAGATGTTGGAACTTATTGTCTAAATCTGATGATTTTATTTTTTTTAATTCCCACCTTGTATTATGATGACTTTGGGCCATTTTGTCACCCACAAAAAAAATCCTTTCAATGAGTGGCATTGGATTTTGTTTTATCACCAAGTGACAAAAGTTCACCCACCCCCCCCCCCTCCCCCCACCCAAAAAAAAAAGTGCCAGATTCTTCTACACTTGCCTTTCTTCAGAAGCAAAAGCAAAGAGAAAAAAAACAAAAACATCAAAGAAGATTCACAAGATTCACGTGTTATAAATTATAATATTCCAGCTACAAATCCAATGAGGAAGCTTTTACAAAAAAAGGAATTAGGGTTTAGGGTTTAGAGTTTTTTTCAGCATTGGAAACATGTGTTTTATGCAAATGGGTGTGAAGAAACAGCTTCAATGTGATCCATCCCATGTTTTTAATGGGTTTGCATGTTGATCCTTCATCCATCCATCCATCCTACAACAGCTGGTTTCTTGCATGTAACTTCTACTACCATCATTATTTGTTTCATCATTTCTACTTACAACTTGCATCCCAATTCTCTTTTGTGTTCTCTTTTTTTTTTGGCCTTGTACTTTTGATGGATGGGTTCCCATCCTTGATTTTTATTTACCGGCTTTTTCTTTAATTTTTTTTAATTATTTTTTTCATAAGTTTTGAGTACCTACTTGTCTTAACATTGTAAGGGCATCTCCACGTGTAGCTCTAAAATGACTTGTACAGAGTACTTTGGACAAAAGTATAGGTTTTAAATAGCCTGAAATTGAGTTCCGAGTTCTAACAAGACCAGCTCTACCCATGGTTACTATGTGGCCCTTGCAATAGAAAATTGGAGTAAGAAAAGTCAAAACATGGTGGTTTGGCTCAGCAAACTGGTTTTGCAAAGGATGGTCTTTAGGGCTGGCAAAGCCTAACCACTTGTTGTTCATTGCCTGCATAGTTTGACTCGGTTGCTATTAGTAGTCTCCCACCTATTTGCAGTCCCAGTCCCAGTTTTAGTTTTATGGCTGGCATTGGAAAAAAAGTAAATAACTAAACTTGGATGTGAGAAATAATTTTTGCAGGGCCACATATTGAGCACCCACTGGAGCGCAGCTCCACCCGTACCCTCTATATGTATTTATCCATCCAACATACAACAATAATTTTTTTTCTCTATCCCCAACCCTAAATATGAAAATTTGAACATTAGAAAGGGAGAAACTATTTAAATGTCACACCACCTCGGCCAATCATTATGGCTGGCCAATGAAAAATAGTTATTTCCTTTTATTAGTCCTCATGGAGGTCATTGCATCCTAATCATATTTACATAAACCCAAACTCAGTTTCACACAATTGGAAGGCGGCCATTCTTCATCCAACATACCGTGTCCATGCTAGTAACTTGCTATGGTGGAAATGATCAAAAAATATGCAGAAGATTGGATGGACTTCAAAAGGGGAAGGGAAAAAAAAACTGATATTGATTGGATGGCCTAACAATGATTGGCCCAATTGCTAGCATTTAAATAGTCTCTCATTTTGTAGTAGCCAATGGGTGGGGTCAAATGTTAGGTTTTTGTTTTTCAATTTTGTGATATTAAATTTTTTTGGCAAGGGAAAATATCTTTGGCCACAGACTTCCAATAAATGTGCCCTTGCAAGAATGAGTATTGATATCAATGAACTCTTCCATCCAATGCAAACCAAGTTCAAGGTTTTGCTTGATGCTTCCAATGTCCATGATGCAAGCTGTATTTGCACCTTTTCTCCTAGCACTTTCTTTTCAAAGAGAGAATCTCATGGATTTGGAGACATTAGAGCTTTCAAAGAGTGGACTTGACAAAGCACACTCAAACAAATTCATCTCCAAGCAAATGTCAACATCAAGGTCTTGAGCATTGAGACGTAGTGTTTTTGATTTTTTCACAACATAAACATGGAATACAATCCAATCACTATTAGATTTTAGGACTCCACTCCATTATAGCTTGGGTATTGCAATCACTTACAAAGTAGAAAAAGTCCCACAAAAACTAGAGACAGTTCCTCTATAGGTATATGAAGGGAAGCATGTTGTCCCCAAACAAATGAATTAATGACAATAACAATGACCCAAAATCTATATCCTCCTTCCATACTTCTACGAATGAAAATCATTTTCTTTCATTTGACTTGTTGTTTTCAACACCTAACCTTCTACCACCATCATCCATCAATCTTGACTTTATACCCTTTGATTTACCTCCATCAACATCTTCTACTTGACTCCTACCTTCCCCACCATTAAAACTTATGCCCTTTGTCACATCATTGACAAGCATGCCACTTTCCACAAGGGACTTTTTTTGGGAGGATTGCCCCAAGTTTATACCTATTGATCTTTTTCTTGATGGTGAGATCTACATTAGTTCATTCTTGAATGTGGTAGGAGTGTGGGAGAGAGTTCTTGAAATTATTGCAAGCTTCTTGTGGTTAGTAGAATGCAAGTTTTGGCTACCAAAAAAAATACTTTGTGCCAAGCATAGATTATCAAAAGATCATAACACAAATGCCTTACATCCAATAACAAAGTATTTTAGTTTGACACGAACACATTACATGAGCAAGAGAGGTCAAATGTTGCGTTTAGAAAACTTTATACATAGATGTACAACAAAACAACACTCATCAATATTTGCAACAATCGTTTGAAATGTTGAAGTTGACACAATTTGCAAATAATAAGGATGGGCCTTCACCTTTTCATACACATAAGTTCTCGAAGCATTATGTAATAGGTAGATTATTCAAAAAATTGGAAACAACATAGAAATTTTGGTTGTTGAACATAAGAAGTTCAACCAAATGAATGTTAAAACCCATGGAAACAAATCTCAGAAGGTTCCATTTAATTTGAAGGGATGTATTCTGCTTACCACTACTTAACCCTCCTATGTTAAAAGTTGTACTTCTTTTTGTATCTTCTTACTAGTGGAATGAAATGTTATTCATGAAAGTTTTGATGAAGTGTAGCATGGAAACTAGCAACCTACTTTAAAACATCATGCCAATATAATTTGCATCATAGGATTCCATCACCCTAGAAACTAAAAATTAAGAAAACATTTTTTCTTAACAAAAGGGAGGGAGTGCAAATAAAAGACCAAGTAGGAGGGCACCATACATATGCCAAGTTTAATATCACTTCATTTCATTATGTTGAATTTCAAGGCTAAGTTCAAATGCTACAAAATGGAAATACAACTCAAGATCTAACAACTACATTTACAATCCATGCATTTTTTCCATGTCAAAGACTACCAAGCTACTAGTAGACCTAAAGCCAACAACACTATAAACTTGTTTCAAGGATCATATCATTGTTGCCCATGGGCATTTATTGCATATGTACATCAAAGCTGTGAGATACCATTGTCACCATTCTTGGCATAACATAATGACAACAATTTTGTATCTATGATGTTGTGCAAGGGAATGGGTGCATACCACATATGAACCAGGAGTAGATAGGCCATGGATTGTACCATAATGTTGAGTCAAGGCTTGCTTTAGGTCCAAAAATGCATGCAAAAGTGTGTGAATAACCCATTGTTGCAAGTTATGATATATATGACCAAACTTGTGATTAATTCACCCACATTACTAAACTTATGACTTTTCAGTGAATCGAATATAAACATAGGCAAATTTGGCATTCAATGTCAACAAATCCACAACCTATAAAATGGAAGCAAGAAAAAGAAATATCTATGCTATGAAATTGTAGATTAAACTCCACAACATACAATACTAAAAGGTAACCATCTTGTCAATTTTAGTAAGACGAAAAACAACACAACAAGAATGATTCTTGTCATATCCTTATGAATGTCTATCACAAAGTATTCAAAACGATCACCTTCATAATAAAAAGCAATAAGTAGTTACCATGGCTCCCTATTGACTACATTAGCTCTTGACATTGAGTGTAAGATTTACACCCAAAACTTGAAGCAAACCACTATACAAACATTTGCATCCAAAGTTTTTGTTGCATTTCTAAAAGTAACAAAAAAACCCCATCATGACATTGCTAACATGCAAGAGGGAACAATAACCTATCAATGGTAGATTAAGATAGTAACACATAATATTTCTTCATATATTGCAAAACCTATTGGATTTTAATAGATTAGACAAGGAATGAAAAGACAAACCATTTGCAAATGAAAACCACGAGGTTTGTTCTAAAATCATGAAGTTCCCAATTATTTTCCACGACTCTACCACCCAAATGCTTAGCTATCAAGCAAATTATTACTAATGGCATCAATTGGTGTAACCACAACACATGCACAAACAATCAAAACCTTGACCTTTCAAACTTCTCCACATGATCAATGCTAGTAGTCAATAGAAAAGTCTACATCTCAAAAAAATGTTGTATCGATCTTTGGAAGTGAAATGTCAAGGGCACAATGTCTAACACCATAAATGCCCTCCAAATATCTAAATGTCTACAAAAGATAACAACTCCAAAAGGCCTACATAAGGTTCAATATGAATACGAAGATTAATTAGCAAAACACTTTGCATGAATCACGTCAAAGAAAAAAATGATGGGAGGTTTTGAAGCCCACAAATGACTTACTAAACTAACATTTTTGGACCTAAGAAACTTCATCACATTGAACCACTAGTTGTATGGTTATTGGGTGTAATTTTGATAACATATGTAGAATTAATTATAGCCGTTGTTTTTTTTGTAAATCTAACATTTTTAAGAAAAGAAAATAATTATAAATGAATTTTTCTTTTCTTTTTTTAAAAATAATTTGGTATACATACCTTGAAATTTTGAAATCAATAAAATGAATAAAAAAATACCCAAAAACATTTTGAAATAGTTGTAACTAATGTTTTTAAGAAAATATATATATTTCAACTTTTTGAAAATATTTCTAAATGACATAATTTGGAAAAAATTTAATGGAAACCTTGACATTGTAATATAATGATTTTTTCAAAAATCAAGAGTTTTTCTTTAAAATTATTTTGAATATTTTGAAAATAAACATATAATAAATTATTTACCAAAGGGGTTGGTGTGGCTCCTAATAGCCTATTTGGACCCTATTCCTTCATATATAAAAGAGATGTCATCCAAGGTGCTACAAGATATTCAAACAACCTCTACAAAAAGAAGGTTATAAAAGTGGCATATACATATTCATTAGTTACAAATTGAATGAAATAGGACAGAAGAGGATGTAGGTTTGAGTCAATGGCTACACCTAGGAATGCATTTTGCAATAACAAGGTATGACTCCTTACTACAATGAATTGTGTTAATTTTTTCAATATAGAATTCCAACCCAAACAATCAAGGAATGCACATTCTATAGAAAGGAGAATATTTGTAATTACTCCACTTCCCCCAATATGCCCAAAGCTCTCCTAAACAAGACAAATTCAACACATGACTACTTTTAAAGTCTACATTTCATCAACACCAAAAAAATTTCTACATGTAAATCACCAATATGCACCAAAAGTTTTCTCTCTCTTGAGAAGACATGTTTGACATGTATTTTGACCTCAATGGCCCCATCATCCTTTTTCTAAGTATTCCTCCTTTTTTGTTTCTAGTGGCAATTTGTGCCAAATTTGGCACACCACACTTCGGAAATATGAACAATAATAAGCAAACAAAAGATTGAGTGTCCACCTTTTCAAAATGACATTCGAACATAGTAGAAGACATATGATTTTGGTACAATTAAAATAAAAAATAAAAATATAACAAATTACATTTTTAAAATTAGATTATTTAACCCAAACTTTTTCTCAAGCCCTCCCACATTTTAATTCCCAAAGAAAACTTGCAACATCTAATATGAAATAATTATCAAGGCTCTCTCCATCACTTTTCACAAATAAAGTTATCATTGGTAGCTTTATTATAGAAATATCAATGTGATGTACTAAAAAGATATGGCATTACCCATTTGTTTTGTCTAATTTAAAGTTATGTTTCAAATACATAGTCTTGACCCAAGGCTAAATGAAATTTTTTGCAACATAATTTTGTAGGGATGTTCAATAGGAAGAACAAAATTAAATCATAACTTTTTTCAACATGTAGCAATTTGGAAAGGTTGGACATCAATTACATAAGTTGTTGACACAAGGGAATAGAAAATTATGGCAAAACATCAAATGCACACCCTACCTACTTGATTTCATGCATGCAATACTCTGCATCTACTACAAGTGCCACCACAACATTGAACTACAAATTGAAAATGTCAATGTTTTAGGCAATGACATGGATCATAAACTTCAGCACAATATTCATCTCATGTCCCTTTTATGTACTTAACTATTCTCCCACCCTTTTTTTCTTATACAAAATTAAAATGAAATTCAAGACCATGGACAACAACAAAGATCACATCAAAATGATTTTAACTTTAACCACCTTAAAGGGGATTTGAGCCCCAACCCTAAAACGGTGCTACCCATCATAATTCAAGGCTTAACCTATACCTAAACTAATTAGAATACAAGCACACAAAAAAATTGGAGAAAATTGCATTGGGTTTCAATTGAAGATGCAACAGAATAATGAAAAAATGGATGTCATTACCAAAGCGAAGGTGTTATTTCAAGTTAAACGCCAAAATCCATCTTCTAGCCCATGAAATATGTTTCAAGTGTTATGTAACACCTATACAAAACATAACAAAATTTAATTTGACAAAGAACATTGAAAACATGCATAGACATGGTTTTAAAATTATGGTTACAACAAAACATGAAAAACCTATAGGATAGGAATTGACCTAAAACCATTGCCACATTTTTTTTATACACTTGAACATTTGTTTCCTCCATGCAGGCAAAATCTAGATTACAAAACTCTTGCCAAGTTAAACATTCCTTTATGCATACCAAGTTTGAAAATGAAAATAACAAAAAGAGAAAAAGACTCGAGGAAAAATATCAAAGCTTAAACCACATCAAAATTGTGGCATACTCTTTATTTGCCGCCAAAAATTTGTTGTCCATAAATACTTGCAAGCTTGAATTAGCTATGCAATTTCGCAATAACAAACTTTGCCTTGCCACTTAGCTTTTGCTTACTCATAAAATAAAAACTACAACATAAAAAAATGATGACTATAAAATCTAGTGCATAGATCCAAGTGCATGCTTAAACAATTCCATAACTTGTTCTTCATGAAATTGATAATGCTACAAGTTTGTTCATCTTCAATGGAACCAAACATTTGGATAACAACAATTTCAACCAATTTAATAAATTCAAAAAAAATGTGGTTGAAGGTGGCACAACAAATAACCTTATGCCAAAGCTTAGAAACCGAGTTTAGTTTACTATCCTCACACAAAATTGCTTGGGCAAAAATATCCTTGGGTGTTACCATTAGGAACATCACATCATCATTTTATTAAATTCATCAAAAAAAATTAAACTATAGGAAACATTTAAATAAAAATTTCCATTAGACATATTTGTTAACTACATTTATTAGGTTGTATAGATTTTGAAACTTTAATGATATCAATAATTTTTTAATTTTTTTGATGTTTCTAATCATTACATGTAGAAAAAGTTCCAAGAATTTTACCATGTTTTTTTTGTTTGAAAATTTTGGTAAAAAACACAAGTTTGGAACATGTTTTGATTTTTTTCTTGGGAAATAATATTCTAAAGTACCTTTGATGGTATTCTATTTGATACAAAGTTTATGTAATTTGTTGAATTTAATATGAATTAATTATGAATTTTCAACGTTTAAGAATGTGATTCTAAAAGGGCATTGCAATTAGGAACTTTTTTGTAATATTTCTAAGAACCAATATTTAATTTAGGCCATATGCTTTGGCATGCAATGTATAAACATGAAAAAAAACAATTTATAGATGTGAAAATATTTAAAATAAGAAGGTTAGGAATATTGTTTAGCCACGCTTGGTTCCTAAACCATTCCATGAGGTGGTTCTTAGTGGTATCACCCAAGTCTATTTTTGGTCACCTCAATATTGTGAATCATGGTCATTTCGAAAAAAGACCTTTGCAAATCCAAATTGTGAATCATGGTCATTTCGAAAAAAGACCTTTGCAAATCCAAATTGTGAATCATGGTCATTTCGAAAAAAGACCTCTACAAATTCAAATTGTGACTTGACATCAAAGTAAACAAAAATTGTTGTAGTCACCAACCTTTTGGGCACACAAAATTGAAAATTTGATTCAACACATTTGGTGAGTTTGGAAACTTTCCTCTACTTCAATAGGATTCCTAGCCTAGAATTGGGGATAAACAACACCCAAGGCAATCATAATTTGATGTTCCAAAAAACATCATTTTAGCTCAAAAATAAGGCCTTAAGTTGCACTGTTACATTCATTTTTCACCTTGGTCACAACCTCCTTGCAAACAACCTTGCTTATAAGTAGATTACTTCTAACACCATGAACATTGGACTAGTAGATTTAGGGTATTTACTTCTAGTTCGTATGAAAACACAACATATTTAGCAATATCCTCTCCTCCATTTATTAAGGTTAGAAAGCCAACTCATGGGAAAGGCCTAATTGGTTAAAGCCTTAATAAAATGAAAATGGTCTAAAATTGGATCTTCAAATTTGGCATAAGGATCATAATAGTGCCTATATAGCTCTTATTGGGCCAATTTTATAAAATCTTCAAAATCATAAACAAAGATGTTTTTGCTTTATGCAATTTTGATCAATGTATGCATTATCTCAAACAAAAGAGGGATATTTGAGGGAACCTAAGAATGAATTCAATGTCACATAAAACATTCAAGTTTTTTGGAACAACCTCACTTTTTGCATTATGAAAATGAATTTTCACAATCAATGAACAATATTCTATGTATACCCATGTTGTTGGAAATAACATGGAAATCCACTTCATTTTCACATTCCTAACAAACTTGTTTCCTTTCGTGTTCATTAGGTCAACAAACTTTTGAATCTTCATAAACTTCTTTGGATTATGAGTAATGAAGGCATATAGATTTTGCAAAATGCCTTTTAGCCAATGCACTAGGTCTAGGTTTAATAAAATTAGTCTTATGAGCAAGAAACAAACCCGACCCAAGAATGAGACTACTTTTTCTTTCAATTATAACATCACAACCAATTTTATGGCCATGGAACACACTTGAACCATCACAATCTATGTTAACTAGTTTTCTTCCTAATCTTCCAACCTTAGACCACCAAATTCCATCAAACACTTAAGCATGGAAGCAAAAATATTGTTAGACATGTGGTAGAGAAACCAACTTGGTCAACAAATGAGGACGGGGATCTCCAACTCTAGACCACATAGAGGCAGATCGAAAGCCATTAATGTTATCAACTAATGTGACCTCCTATGCATTAATTGCTATGAAAGTAGTTGTTACAAATGTGGCTTTTGTATTGTCCAACAACATCAAATGCATGATCTTACCATGCCCCAACTTGAAGAATTAAAACGGTGCTTTCTAAAAAGATTATTTGATTTTCCAACAATTAAAACATTGGTTTCAAATTTTTATAATCAATCATTGGACGGCCATGAATAGGAAGGTGATAAATAGTAGCAAATTGCACATATTTATGCTTGTGATTAGTGGGGAAATGAGCTAAAAAAAAATCACAATAGATGGACATGCATGAACAATGAAAGACCATTCATTCTTGGCATGCACATAATCTTTGTTGTAACAATAATAACCAACAATATTGATTACATGCATGGATAACATGCATTTCTAGGAGCCAACATGCTTTAGTAAACTATTTAAATTTGGAGCTAGGAGCTTCCTTTTTTTTCCATAGAGGTGCAAATCTTACATTTGATTCAGTGCATTAAACATTTGTCATCAATTCCATATTCAACCCATGACTGCTTGGTTAGTCCAAGCATTTTGAAAATTTTTTTGCTCCTTCATGCAAATTGATTTTCTTATGATCTTTCTGGGTTTTTAAATCTTCATAAAGGAAAATTGGTGGGTTTTCTGTAAACAACATAGTAGTAGGTGGTGATGAAGAAGAAAATGAACCAAACTTGCTCAAGGTGGGTGAGGAAATAGGGCAGATTGGCTTGAATTTGAAGTTTTTGGGATTTGCAATAGTGGGGCCATTGGTGGTTTTAATACCTTTAGGCTATAGAATAACCCAATGGGGATCAAGAAAATAAGATGTGGCTTTAGGTTGTAGAAAAACCTAATGAAGATCATGAAAAAAAAATTTGATTTTAGGTTGCAAAATAACACTTGATGAGGATCAAGTAAACAAGATGTGGTTTTAGTTGTAGAAAACCTGATGAGGATCAAGAAAACAAAATTTGGTTTTAGGTTGCAAAATAGCCTAATGAAGGTCAAGTAAACAAGATGTGGCTTTAAATTGTATAAAAACCTAATGAGGATCAAGAAAACAAAATTTGGTTTTAGGTTGCAAAATAACCAAATGAAGATCAAGTAAACATAATGCTACAATGAAGAAAACAAAAAGATAGAGGTTTGAGAAAGGATAATAGAAACCCTAGATTAAATTGCACCGAGTTGCAAAAAGAAATTGATTAAAATTAAGAAGTTAAAACTTGTGCATTGATCAACCTCTCATTCCATTTCGATGTTGAACCATTCCTCAGACCAATTCTAAACCTTCTAATCATTTCAACTCTTTGGCAATGTTGAATTATGATCATTGATTAAACAATTGAACTATAAACCACAACTTTTGATTGTTGTCTTTGAAAATTGACAACAAAACAACAAAGTTAAAAGAATTGAAATATCAAAAACTTAAAACCCTAAATGGTGAAACAAAAATTAATCTTGCATAGTGGATTAAAGGTTGTAAACTTGCAATCTCAGAGACTCAATGTGCATTATGCATTGTTGTATTGTGTCATTATGCAATGTCTAGTTGCACAATGAAAAAACTTGCACCAACTCTAAGTATTTCCTTTGGAACTTGGTTATAAGCTCTAGGTAATGACCTAAAGTCAAAACTTGAATCCTCATTAATCTACATTGCAATCTTGTATGCCAAATTCTCCAAACATCCCCATTACATTTGATTCCTTAAGGTTGAAGCTCAACACCTCATAATCAAGTTCCAACATAAACCATAAGCTTTCAAAATTTATTCAACCACCAAAAACAATGTTGCACAATGCAAAGTTACAACCATAAAATCAAATTGATTTTGTAATTACTTCATTAGTAATGCAACCTCACCATGCAAAATCCTTTTGTATATGAAAATTCTTATGCACATAAAATGTTGGCGAACTTTAGGTGTACATAGATCACACGTTGTTGGCGAATTTTGCATGTACACAAATTGCCTATTGCTAGTGATTCATCTTCAAGGATAGAGTAAACTATGGCGAAAAATTCAAGAATGAAACTTGCACTCCTAAAAAATTAGCAATTGTAAGGGGGAAGGAAGTGACAATGTTGGGGTTTAGAGTTTCAAGAAGGTTGCAATGTTGCCAATTTATATAGTAGGATTAGGTTATTTGAATAGGATCACAACCCTAATTTTGTAGAAGGGTGTTACTAACCTTAATATGGACTCACCTTTTGTCAAATTTTCAACAATTTTTTTTGTTGTTTCTATGATTTTAAAAAAATAAAATAAAAAAAACACATTTACATTGAATGAAAAATAATATATAAATATGTATTACATACCCATTTAATGGAGCATTTCTATACAATGACGCATGTAAAAAATACGATGTGTACACAATTCTTCAACCTTATACAAACTAAGAGTAGGGGAGGGTGTAGATACCATGCTTAACAATGCCAATGTGTTTTTAAGTTGCTCCTTAGACTTCTTTGTAAATGATGATGACAAAGTTCAATTACAAATACACAAGTTCCATGCAGTGTTTTTTATCCAATTCCCTTATGGAACTAGAATGGGGAACATCATTAGGTAGATTTCAACTTAGGTGGTGACTTTTCTAAATAACTCGTAAATGTGTAGTCAATAGCCATAAATCTAGCAATACCCTCCTCAAAATTCAGTTTCTTATCACAATTTGGCAATTTTATTCTTTTAAAAAAAAAATTTGTGACAAAATGTTCTATTTTCTGAAAACTATGTCACTTTTTTGTGATTTTTCACCCAAAACAATAAAATTGATCCCATGTGCTGTTGATTCCATTTGTCCTCCACTAAATAGCCTAATTCAAAAAAAAGAAAAGAAAACCCAACTGCCTAATTTCACTAAAATTCCAAATCCATTTCATTAATCGACTTTGTCATTTTTTAACAAAGATTAGGCACCAAAGTGCCTAACTTGGAAGGTGGGTAAAGTGATGTATGGCATGCTACAACAACCATGAAAAGCCCAAAAAGGTTAGGGTAAAAAGAAAAGACAAATTATGATGAAATTTGGGGTTTTCTAAAACTATAGTAGCATTGCCTTTGTGAACATTCATTTGGCCAATTCTTCCTTTTAAAAAAGAAATAATTCATAACTGGCAGGGTAGGTTTGTTGTGAATTTTTTTTTTCCCTCTTCCACATAGGGTATCCAATGACTAGATTTTGGAAAAATAATTGAAACTCAATTTCTTGCTTACAATACACATTTGTTATGCATAAGGTTTGGTTAGAAAATACTCAACTTCATACCCAACAATGATAATTGCCTAACATAATGTCAAGGTAGGGTTTTTTAACCCATTTGTTATGCATAAGGTTTGGTTAGA
>Ga0116229_10010948_pt1 | contig 13497 bp, 7 predicted proteins | sample S1TSphgellanicum_3_FD_87313 | JGI IMG/M metagenome (GOLD analysis project Ga0116229, IMG submission 87313) | Host-associated microbial communities from peat moss isolated from Minnesota, USA - S1T2_Fc - Sphagnum magellanicum MG | ecosystem: Host-associated > Plants > Peat moss > Unclassified...
CACTAATAACCATTAATAATCTATGATAATTTAAACTAAAATAACTACTAATAACCACTAATAGAATAACTATTAATAACCACTAATAGAATAACTATTAATAACCACCAATAGAATATTTACTAATAGCCATTAATATAATAGTCACCAATAACCATTAATAGAATAATGAATAATAACCACCAATAACCATTAATAAAATAAATATTAATAATATAACCATCAATAACCATTAATAGAATAACCACCAATAGCCATTAATAAAATAACCATTAATAACCATAAATAAAATAACTATAAATTGAATAATCACCAATAACCATTAATAGAATAACCACCAATAACCATTAATTGAATAACCACCAATAGCCATTAATAAAATAACCACTAATAACCATAAATAAAATAATTATTAATAAAATAACCACCAATAGCCATTAATAAAATAATCACTAATAATTATAAATAAAATAACCATTAATAAAATAATCACCAATAACCATAAATAGAATAACCACTAATAACCATAAATAAAATAACTATTAATAAAATAACCACCAATAGCCATCAATAGAATAACCACTAATAATCATAAATAAAATAACTATTAATAAAATAATCACCAATAACCATTAATAAAATAACCACTAATAACCATTAATAAAATAAACATTAATAAACACCAATATAAGAACCACAAATAGCCAAAAGTAACATATAATAACCAAAAGTAATTTAGAATAATCAAAGTAACCTAGGGTGAAATAGTTAAAAATAACCAAAAATAATTAAGAATAGCCATAAATAACTGGAAATAATATAGGGTGAAATAACTTAAAACAATGAAAAGTAACCTTAGATTAATTGAAAATAGTTTAACATAGGTAATATTATCATATTAACAAAAATCTTATCCATTTATTAAACATTTTCTTTTTCAAAAAAATGGTCATTGAAATGTTATTGAATAGTGATATTAAAAAAAAAAATTGTTCAAATAATTTCACATTTTCAAAAGGAAATAAATGTAATTATGTACATGATTGAAAAGCTTTTAAATTAAACTTTAATCATTTCATTTGGACAAAATCTTAATAAGATATGAATTTTCAAATTTTATGTTTTTATAATGTTTAAAATGAAGTATTTGGTAAATAGAATGTAATGTAACACATTATCACAACAAGTGTGTTAACTTGATGGTAAGGGTGTTTGTTTTCATCCTAGAGGTCAATGTATCAAACCTTGCAAATAGTGTGTTTATGGTCAATAGTGTTAAGTTGATTAAATATTTTCGTATGTAATTCCTTTAAAGTAGATGCCTACTTAGGTTGATTACATGGCCTTTGTGCCTAGGTTAGGTTTTTAACTTAGCATAAGTAGTGACATGTGTCAATAATTCATAGGCTAAAAAAATCATGAAATTATAAATAATATTAAATATTGCATTAAATATTAAATAATTTAAATTTAATTGATTTCCATCTTGCCTAATTAATTAACTAGTAAATGAAATGGTTTGTTGAATTTGTATTTCACTTGAAAATAACCTTGTTTCATTAGGTACTAATGGACCAATTCACTATTCGTAGCAACTAATCCCAGTTCATTAAGGGGTTGATCAATTTCACCATGGTAAAAATGTCCATATTCATTCAAAATCTAGTGAAACCCAAAGTGAACTAAGATGCATTTTGTGTAGTGATTAAAGGTGTGAAGGAGGGGTTGTGAAAATCTATGGATCATACATTTATGAAACATAATTTCATTATGGCTGTTTAATTACAATTTGGACCATAAAATCACATAACAAGATGTCAAATATAATTACGTCATTTTTATCACTATAAGAAACATGCATATGTGATGCACCCCCAAACTCCTCTGAAGATTCAAATGCAAGCCCAAAAGTGAAAACAATGAAAAAAAGAGTGGGGATACACTTCCTAACTCATAACATTTTGGGGGTAGAAGGGCTTGTTGGAGCTTCGGGATGGGGACTAGGACGAGTGATATGTGAATCAATTATTCACACGGACCTAGACAGCCCAAACAACAAGTTGGTTAGTGCATGGTTGGAGCACCTTTGGTGCATGCATGAGCCACGGACATACACAGACTCACAAGATTCATCACGGCCTGAACTTGGGGGAAGTCACCACTTTCTCCCTTATAGTATTTTTTGTGATTAGCCATGGGGGCTACATCCAAATGTCATTTTCTCCCAAAACTCCCAAATTAGATGTCTTGAAATTCCCAAAATTGGGTTTTAAATATTCAAATGGGACATGCAAGCCCATTTTAGACATTTATGTTCCAAGAGCTTTCCACTGGTATAAGGAACTTCTAAATCCAAGGAGTTTTGACTTGTGCAATCACTTTTTGAATATTCGAATGTCCATTGGGACTCTAACTCCCAAAGTGGCAACCCACTTAGGAATGTGTGGGTTCATTCCCTCACACCTCTTACACTCCTGAGAACATGAAATGTGACTCCTAAGCTTCACTTTTGGTTCACACTTGTGCAAGCCTTTGCCTTGGTCATAAGCCCAAGGTTGGAATTTCGACAATATGTGTCTTCAAATTTAGTTCAAAGCAAAATTCCTATAAGAGCTCAAATTGTGTCCATGGAAATGATGCACTCCGAAGTCCCAAGTTAGCCCCAAGTTGGGCTAAGTCATTCAAATTGCAAAATTTCTGAGACTTGGGGCACGCTCCCAGCTTCCAGCACTAAAGGGGGTGAGCGGGTGTGCTGAAAGCCCCGGGATAGACTAGGAAGAGGGACAAGCTTATTCAATTATGCGGTCCTACATCCAAATCCAACTAACAAGTTGGTTAGAACTCATTATGCACCTTTTTGGTGTTGGGACAAGCCACGGGCTCGATTAGACTCACTTGACTCACCACGGCCCGGACTCGGGGGAAGCCACCACCTTCCCCCTAAAGTATTCTCTACAACTCTTTGCCGCACTTGCATCCAAATGGCTCTTTTTCTCGGGACTCCCAAAGTGGAGTCCCGAAATTATCCTTGTTTGGACTCCCAGGACTTTGAACGCTCATAACTCCTCGCCCCAAACTCGAATTAGGATGAAGTCTAAACCAAATTTGTAGCTCTCCTTGAGAGCTTTCCAACAGTGTGTTGCACTCCACCTGCACGCACCGGAATCGGGTTGATTCCCGACTTTTAGTGGTCGGGAGTCAAACTGCCAGTTTGATTCCTGGCCCTTCTTTTGACCATAACTTGTGCTGTAGATGTCCAAATGGCTCATGCGAGGCCATTTTGGACATTTACACTTCAAGACCTTTCCAAAAGTATAAAAAACGCCTCAATGTGAGGTGTTTTGAACCCTACAATCGTGCTTTGAATTTTTGGGAGTGTGAGTGACAACCTCACAACTCCCTCAAAGTGGGGTTGCGATAGGAAATATGTTTTTTTAAAAAATATATGTTAATTGGTTGTGAGTATTTTTTGGTTCTTTTAATAGATGACTTTTATTACATGCTTACATTATTGAACATGTAAAAAAATGGAATTAACATGTGGAATATAGGAAATGCACATTCCCCATTAAGAGTACTTTTTGGTAGGTACTGGATTTTGCATTCATTGTTAGATGTGGTGAGAGGAACAGAAATTAGAGTTTTAGACATAGGTGAACTTTGCAAATTCGTTTAGTTTTGAGAGGTTTGTACTTTCAAGTGTGTGTACACCTTAATAAGAAGAAATTGAGAGGGAGAGTTGACAATGATGACTGTAATGGTTCAAAGTCAAAGTTAAGTGCATTTTGAATTATAAGTTTGAGGGGTACCTTTTTCCATTCTTGTTGCCATGATCCCTTGACTTTTAGATATTTTGTTCATTTCTCCTTTTAAAACATTTTCAAACTCCCACTTCTATGCACAAATGGATTTTAGCAAGCAAAGTTAAAACATGCAACCATGAAAACAATATTTTTGACACCATGTTCCCAAGCACCTTCCCTTTGCTTTATTTTTAGCTTGAAAATTGAAAATATTTGATTGGTAACTCTCTCACCTCTTTCACAAACTCATTTTGGATTTACCTCTTCATGTCCAAAATATTCTCAAATTTGCATATTTCTTGCAAACAAGTTTTTTTTAGCTCCTTGAGTTCTTGCCTCATGCAAGAAGTCTCACTCCTACTTTCAAGCAAAAATGGCTAAAAGAATTATCATTGACCAAGGCTACCCCTTAAGGAAGTTCAAAGGCACCTCCATAAATTTTCCGCACTTCCAACTTGCACCTCTATGTGCAATCCATTGACTTTAACTATCTTCTTCTAAGTTACACTTCACCATTGACTACCATCATTATCTCAAGAAGCACCTCACCTAACTCCCTTTAAACACCCTCTTTCCATTCAATGGTGGTCCTTTTACTCAAAAAAAAAATGGATTCCTCAAATCTACATAATAGAGTCAACAATGAGGTCTTGATGGATATATACAGATATATGTATCCATATGTTGACATAATTTAGTTTTACAATAGTGATAGTTAATTTTCTTGAATGCCAACATCAATTTGAATCATTGAACTTTTTATTCTATTATCAATGAACATTTAATGTGCCTCAATTGCATGCAAATTTCATCAAACGAAGGTCGAATTTCAGGGTTTGAATGGAAACAATTTTCAAGTAAGGTAATTAAGCTTGTAGGATATTTTTTTGGAATCTTTGGTCGCAAACCATCTTTAATCTTTTGTCGCAATTCCATCATCATTGTGATTTCATAAAAAGGCAAATGACCAGTCAAAATTTCGTAACACACCATCCCAAAGCTATATACATCAACTTTGAATGGATATTTTAAGATTTTATTCGATTCAATTGATGAGCTTCTTGTAGGGCTTTGATGTTCATATAGTTCAGGAGCCATCCATCGAGTTGTACCAACATTTTCAGTCAAGTTTGAATATGTGCAAATTGATGATCTAGTTTTGGAAAGCCCAAAATCCGCCACTTTTGCACATACATATTCATCATATTTGATGATGAGAACATTCATTGATTTCAAGTCTCGGTGAACCACCTTGTTCTGATGTAGGTAACGCATGCCTTCAGCTATTTGCAACATGATGTCCATTGCTTCAAGAAGGTCAAATGGGGCATCAAGGGTTTTATCTTTGCGCATATTTTCATGCATCAAACTTTGAAGATCCCCATCCATTAGTTCCATGATGAGGGAACAACTTTTATCATCAGTAGCATAACAAACAAAGGGCACAATATTTGGGTGGCAGAATCTTGCAAGAAGTGATGCTTCTTGTTGAAAACTTTGCTCAATTGGTCCATTGTAGCACTTTTCTGCAAACTTTTGTCCAAGCCAACTTATTTTGTGCACATTTGATACAGATGTCTTGTATAAAGGTTTCAATTGCTTGAGACTATCATATTTCACTTTGCATGCATCCATCACATTCACTTCATTAGCGTCCATGCATAATCGTTTGATAAGATATTTGGCCAAAAAAACTCTTTCATCGTCATTATGATCATTTGACATAATTTGAGCTTCCAAACTAGACAAATTTTTTTGCCGATCGTGAATTGCCATTGCTGTAATAATGCCAATTTCTTCTATCTTGGCATTGTTGCTCCACGTACCAAGTTCAAACAAGAACTTTTTTGCTTGGCCATAAATGTTTTTTTGCAAAAGTGTTTTGTATAATTCCAATTCAAAAGCTAGTAACACAAAATGTTCTATTGTGTTTCCCCACATAACAACCTTTTGAATCCATTGGTCACTGCAACAATAATTCACAAGTCTTTCAATATCCTTAGCCACTCGCCAAAGGTTCTTCAAAATCTTTTCCAAGGTTTGAATGCGTTGAGGTGTCAAATCATGGATGTCTTTATATGCATCATTCATAACCTTTGTGAGCTTATAAAGTAAGTAGCAACATTGTAGTTCATTGCTTTGTACTTGATTTTTCAAATCCATAGTATCCTCCAAATAATGTTTGAATATGGCATCACATGATGGCTTTGATCCCTAATTTGTTCAAACCAACACAATACATTAGTTTATTAACTATTGGGCATAACTAATAAAACATGGGATGAAGTTATAACATGTTCATCATATTGGGGTATTTATTCAAATAATGTGCCATAATCAAGATGAATAAAATACATATTTATGTTCGATGGTTAATATTAAATGCATTCACCTATTTATGGGGTTTACTTTCATTTTCAAAAGAACATGATAGAAATAGGTCGAATGAAATAACCCATCATCCCCAACTCAAATTGTTCTCAACTTCATCAAACAAGCTTTCATTAACCATGCATGCATTTGAACCACATTCACAACTATAAAAGATTATGCAATAATATAAAATACATACATAATATGAATGGTCTTCCACCACCATTATGGTACAAGAAATTTGAACACTTGAGGAATTTTCCCAACCCCACACATACTATCACAAAGTGAAGATATCAATCCCTTCTTTTTGGGTCCTTTGATTTTGTAGTTTGTTCATAAAAGTTTTTACTTGGAGATTTATTAAATAAGTCATGATGTTAATTATGCATGCAAGTTTTGTAAATGTCATTTGTGTAAAGACTATTGTAGTACCCTGATAACTTTGACATTAATTATATCACTTTTAGGAATGTTGAATTTTTTAAAAATAAATTCAAAGAACAAAATTTTGTGAAAGAAACATAAAATGTTTTAGAATATTAATGAATATTTTATTTTTCAACATGGAATCTTTAAAATTAATTAATTATTCAACAAACATGTGTTGAACTTACTAATGTACCATGGTATTTTTAAAAGTTTGTTTTTTCTAATCTTTATGTTTCAATTGAACAACTTACACGTTTTAATTAATCCCTCACAAATGGTTCAATGTGAGATTTTCCATGTCCACATGATTGAGTATATCTTCACCTTTGGGCTTATGTATTTTGAAGGTGAAAATTTTGTGTCCACATGCTAGGAGTTAATTGAACAAGTAAGCACTTGCAAGTGGGTTATTAGTTCCAACCATGTGGGCTTTTGATTTCATGTTAGTTTTTTCAAACGTTTGATGTAAATACTTGTTCATTCATAAAGGTTATGATGGGATAGTTAACAACTATTCATAGGAAACTTAATGATTTAAAAACTAATTATGCAACTTTTTCGAAAACTATATATGTTTGTGAACTTGACATAAATTGCATGAACATGGATAATTGTTTGGATGAATTGGCAAATTTAAAAAAAAAATTTAATTGTTTTTGTTTTAGACATGATAATATTTTGCAAAGAGCTTTACATTTAAATAAATTATTGTAGGTCATTCATTTATTTTTGACAAATAATGGTTAAATAACATTCATCAAGGTGTAGATTATTTTATGTTTGTGACTAACATTAATAGAAAAATTCACTCATGTTCTTGGTTACTTGGACAAAACATTAAAAACATATGCCATGAAAAAAATGAAAGAGGAAAGAAAGTCAAATAAGGAAAAATGATTGAATAAAATAGAAATAAGCTCATGATGAAAATTACCTTTGGAATGGGCTCAATGGGATCAATATTGTTATTCCTTTCTTCCAATTTTTTTTCCATGCTTGATATTTCAACCTTCATCGAGGAAGGGTCCATTGTGGAAACAAAATCAAGTTGCGCCAATGAATTAAATTTTTCAAGAGCTTTTTTCAAGCGGCCAAGAGATGTAGGTAATATTTTCAATTTGGAGCAATCCACCAAACCAAACCTGTCAAGAGCAATCAATTGGTTGATACTTCTAGGTAATTTCCTCAACTCATGGCATCGTGACAAATCAAGTTGTTCAAGTGCAATCAATTGGCCAATAGATGTTGGTAACTCTTTTAATTGATTACAATCTGACAAATTGAGTTCTCGAAGATTGTTCAATTCGCCAATAGATGTTGGTAGTTCTTTCAATTTAGAACACATCGATAAATTCAAATGTTGAAGATTAATCAATTGACCAATGGATGTAGGTAATTCTTTTAACTTTGAACACCCCAATAAATAAAACTCTTTAAGAGCAATCAATTGACCAATAGATCTAGGTAGTTCTTTCAACTCATAACACATTGACAAATCCAACTTTCGAAGAACAACCATTTGGCCAATAGATATAGGTAATTCCCTCAATTCAGAACATCTAAATAGATCAAACTCTTGAAGAGCAATTAATTCACCAATAGATGTAGGTAACTCTTTCAAATTTGAACACCCCGATAAATCAAACTTTTGAAGAGCAACCAATTGACCAATAGATGTAGGTAAATTTACCAACTTAATGCACCCTAACAAATCCAACTTTTGAAGAATAATCAATTGGCCAATAGATATAGGTAATTCTGTTAACCGAGAGCAACCATAAAACTCAAACTTTTGAAGAGCAACTAATTGGCCAATAGATGTAGGTAGTTCTTTCAATTTAGAACACCCTGATAAATTCAACTTTTGAAGAGTAATCAATTTGCTAATTGATGAAGGTAGTTCTTCCAACTCAAGGCACCCTGACAAATCCAATTCTTGAAGGACAAGCAATTTACCAATAGATGTAGGTAGGTTTTTCACCTTAAAACACTTTGATAAATCAAACTCTTGGAGTTTAGTCAATTGACAAATAGATTCAGGTATCTCTTCCAAATTTGAACAATTTGATAAATCAAGCTTTTGGAGGTTGAGTAATTGACCAATAGATGAAGGTAATGTTTTCAATTTGGAGCACCCTGACAAATCAAGCTCTTGGAGATTAATCAAATGGTCAATAGATGTTTGTAACTCAAATAACTCACAACATTTTGACAAATTCAATTTTTGAAGAACAATCAATTTGCCAATAGTTGAAGGTAGTTCCTTCAATTTAAAACATTCTGATAAATCAAGAATTTGGAGATTTGTCAATTGATCAATAGACATAAATAATCCTTGCAACTCAAAGCATTTTGATAAATCAAATTCTTGGAGAGCAACCAATTGGCCAATAGATGTAGGTAGTTTTTTCAAATTTGAACACCCTGACAAATCAAGCTTTTGAAGCATAATCAATTGACCAATTGATGTTGGTAGCTCTTTTAAATTTGAACATCCTGATAAATCCAACTCTTGGAGATTAGTCAAGTGGCCAATAGATGTAAGTGTTTCTTGTAATTGAAAGCACCTTGATAAATCAAACTCTTGGAGAGCAATCAATTGATTAATTGATGTAGGTATTTCCTTCAAATTTGAACAACTTGACAAATTGAACTTTTGGAGACCAATTAATTGGCCAATAGATGGAGGTAGTTCTTTCAATGTTGAGCACCCTGAGATATCAAACTCTTGAAGAGCAATCAATTGGCCAATAGATGTAGGTAGTTTTTTTAGCTCAAAACACCTTGATAAATCCAACTTTCGCAAAGCTATCAATTGGCCAATAGATGTAGGTAGTTCTTCTAATTTAGAACACCCTGATAAATCAAACTTTTGAAGGGTAATCAATTGACCGATAGAGGTAGGTAACTTTTGCAACTCAGAACATTCTGACAAATCCAACTTCCGTAATGCTATCAATTGGCCAATAGATGTAGGTAATTGTTTTAATTTAGAACACCCTGATAAATCAAATTCTTGGAGAGTATTCAATTGTTCGATAGATGTAGGTAGTTCTTCCAATTCAGAACAATTTGACAAATCAAGTTGTTGAAAAACAATCAATTGACTAGTAAATGTAGGTAAGATTTTTAATTCCCAACAATTTGACAATTTAAGATGTTTGAGACTAGTCAATTGGCTAATAGATATTGGCAACTCTTTCAATTTAGAACAAAATGACAAATCAAATTCATGAAGGTTAATCAATTTGGCAATTGATGTCGGTAACCCTTTCAATTCGGAGCATTTTGATAAGTCAAATTCATTAAGAACAGTTAATTGACCAATAGTTGTAGGTAATTCCAATAATTTAGAACACCCCGACAAATCAAATTTTTGCAAAGCAGTTAATTGGTCAATAGATGTAGGTAATGTTTTTAAGTCGGAACACATTGACAAGTTCAATTCTTGAAGGGTAATCAGTTGGCCAATAGATATAGGTAACTCTTTCAACTTGAAGCACTTTGCCAAATTAAGCACACGTAAATGAAAACAATGAACCAAATTGTTTGGCAATTCTTCAATCTTGGAATTTTGAAAACGTAGCCATCGCAAGTAATGTAGGTGTTGTTGATGGATGAAGCCTTCCAAAATGTTTTTTGAAACTTCAGTCATGTCCAATAACCTTAGGTTGGGAAGCTTTATATTTTCAAAAAATGATGAAGGCAATTCTTCATATCCTTTTAATGACATGCCTTCCAACCTTTGTGCCACCTATCACATTGAAGATTTAAACATATGAGTAACACAAAAGAATAAACTCAATATTTAGATATAAATATTTTTTGCACTATTCTTATAATAGAAAAAATGACCAATATCTATTTCCATGGCACTAACCTTTTCTTCTTGCAAAATTTGTAAATCTTCCTTTGTTGAACCCCATAATCTATTCCTTTCAATAGTTTTTGCAATCTTTTGACCCATGTCTTCCAATTGTTGATGCATGCTTATTTCTCCATTTTTGCTCACTTCCACAATTGATTTGTCTTTCAAGCTTTGCAATCCAATCAAGTGTGATTGAAAATCCCATATTCGAATCGCAGTAGTTTCCTTCAAACCAGAAAAGTAGCAAGCAATATCCAAAAAAATAGTGCGTTCTGTCTCTTGCAAATCATTGTAATAAGTATGCTTGCCCTTCAAAATCAAGTCACACCCTTCCAACACCTCTGAATTGTTCATGTCATGTGAGTTTTTGGGCCTGAACTCAAATGGTTGTGGCAATGGAAGAGATGTCAATTTCTGCCACAATTTATACACATCATGTATCAGCAAAGACCAAAAGTAGCAATACTACATAAACATGAAGTACATGACCACAAGAAAACAACCGAGGAAACAGGATATGTTTCTTATTGTTTGTGCGTGATTATATGTCCTTTGTTGAATCAATAAACTTTAACCTGATACTGGATTCAACTTTTGCATATTCAAATGAAACTTAAAAAACAAACTCAAATACCTACCTTGGTAGGCATTGAGACATCTTCAAATTTCAAGCTTAAACAAGGTTCAAATCATTACTTTGTAAAACATGACACAATATTTTACATTCAATATTTTCACAAAGTGTAAGTAATCTTTTCATTAATTACAATTAAGTCAACTTGAATGAAAAAAAGATCATGTGATGATTAACGTTGGAGAGATTTCAAATTCAAGGGAAAAGGGAAGACACCATGGAATTTATGTTACAATTTTTTATTGTAACAAAAGGGAGAAGGAAAAGTGAAACCAAAGTAAGTGGAATTTGAAGGTGCAACAAGGTCATCAAAACTGACCTCTTGTATTTGGTCAGGTTCAAGTGATGTCAAGCTATGCTCTTGAGCCAAAGAAGTTTGCGGCTCAATAAAATTGGGCTGATCAACTATCAACAGACCACCACTCTGCCCTCCTTCCAATTCTGGTTCCATAGTTATTGTCCTTGGTGAAGAAGGTTCTTGGGGAACATGTTTTACCATTATGTCACTGGCATCTCTGGTGCCTTGGAGGGGCATCTTGACTGGCCACTTCCAGGATGGCCACTTCCATAAGACTTGATCAACTTCTCTGGAACCTTGGGGCTCTATTGTCCAACAGCAGATCCACCGAAGCACAAAATGGCCGAAAATCCCAAACTAGAAGACAGAAGAAGACTCAAGGATCAGTGTGATCAGTACTAAAGCTCTCTCACATTTTGAATCACTACATGTTTATGTTGAATAATATCGGTACTAACTTACTTAGTACTAAGTAGATACCCACTACCTCCCCACCAATTTTATCAATTCCAGAAAGTGGGATATTCACCACTTGAGTTGCTGAGTTTTTATCAGTGTTGGCCCTGTTGGGCAGTTATTTGATTTTGTTAATGAACTTCTGTTCTGATTTCTTTAATTTTAGAAATCAAAGAACATCCTATTCTGGTTTTTTAAAACCCCTGAAAGAACTTGCAATTTTAATGAAACAACCAGTTAATCCCAATAGTTTTGTAGAACATTATTTGATCAGTTTTTAATTCTATTGAAAGTCACAGATATATATCAGCTTTGAGTCTTTGATTGCTTGAGAACCATGGTTATATATCTGAACACGTTCTTTAATTTTTGAGAATCACAATTCTGAAATTGAAGACCTGAAACCGAGGGGGGTTTGGTGATACCCACCCAACATTGACTTCTACCAGCATGGGATTGTTCTCATGTTTTGAAATCTGGGATTGACAAGGATAAGATTGTGCCCTTGATTGATGGCTCTCAAAATCAGAGAACTGGTGTTGACCTTGATTGGAGGTTCTAAAAAATCACAGAACTGGTTTTGACTCTTCATTGGGGTTCTTTAAAAATCAAAGAACTTACTAAACTGTGTGGTTTGTTGCCAGTTCTTTCATGAAAACCAACAGTTTTTTTTTTATTAAAAAAAAACCTGGAACCAAAAGGGTCTGTGATGCTGGAAGTATTGAAGAACTAGAACCAGAGGTTCTGCGATTCTAAAAAATTTCAACAACCCAGAACTGAAGGTTCTTTGATTTCTAACAGTTAAAGAACCCAGAACTGAAGGTTCTTTGATTTCAAATAGTTAAAAAACCCAGAACACAATTCTTCACAAAATCAAAAGAACTGCCCAACAGTGGTTTCTACCAGTGTACAAGTTTCTTTACTCTTATGAAGAACATCTGATTCCAGTTCTAAAAAATAAAGTAGAACTGTCACAGTTCTGGTTTCAGAAATAAATAGAATCAGGATTCTGGTTCTTAATGAAATTTGATTTTGGTTTTGAATATCAGATCCAATTCCGGTTTGGTTCTTAGTAGCCCAAACTGGAACTGACGGGTGATTACTGGTTAAACTCCGAGTAACCCCCCTTGGTTCTTCAGAAACTTGTGTCTCTGTTCTGATCCCGGTTCTGGCTCCATACATAAATAGAACAGAGGACCCGATTCCAGGTCCTATAATTAAGCGCCGGTTTCAGTTCTGAAAATCAGACCAGATTCCAGTTCGGTTCTTTCTAAGGGGAACTGGCGATTTCTACCGCCAACCGTGCAACGCTAGTTTCTACTTTCTACCAGACAGACAACACAGTAACAAGAACCTCACGAAAACGATGGAAGTTACAGACGAAGCCACGAAGAAAGGGGGGACACAAAGGGCAGGAAACACCGAAATGAACCAAACAAGGAGCTCTTAGCAAGAGAAGACAGCACTAAAAGGCTATCGAAGATTACCTCTCGTATTGGGTCAGGTTCAAGCAATATCAGCTGATGCTCTTGCTCCGAAGAGATGGGTGTCTCAATAGAACTCGGGTTATCAAGGATTGTCGAGGGATCATTGACGTTCTCCCCTCCTTTCGGTTCTTGTTCGACCATGGTTA
>Ga0116229_10010949_pt1 | contig 13497 bp, 6 predicted proteins | sample S1TSphgellanicum_3_FD_87313 | JGI IMG/M metagenome (GOLD analysis project Ga0116229, IMG submission 87313) | Host-associated microbial communities from peat moss isolated from Minnesota, USA - S1T2_Fc - Sphagnum magellanicum MG | ecosystem: Host-associated > Plants > Peat moss > Unclassified...
ACAAACAAATAAAAAAAGATAAGAGAACGAAAAAGAAAAAAAGGGAACAAAACAAAAAAAAGATTTTTTTCAAAAAAATAAACAAAAAAAAAAAAAAAAATTAAAAAATTTTTACCCCCCAAAAAAAAAAAAAAAAAAAAAAAATCAACTTTCTTACTTAAAGAACCTACTCTGGTTTTTATTTTAAAGAATTTTTATTTAAATATATGGGTTAAGTAACGTATCTCATTTGGAATTAATTCAGTTTGTTCTATCGAGCAACCGAATTAAACCGGGGTACTAGTTAGTGGATGCATTTACGAGAAAGCTTGGTTTTTATGACGGTCAATACCCTAGTTAGGTTTTCCATAAACTGGAACCCCCAAACTTGTTTCAGAGGGGGAGAGAGAATATCTTCCATTCCTGTGAATTTGTATGTACTTCATTCAAGATCAGTTGTGTACTTGCATTTTGTGGCAAGCTGGTGGCCAGAGAAAGTAAGGTGGGTTGCATGGACAGGGAAGGCCACATCATGTAAGAGCTTTCCTCTTTCTTTTTTTTTAACTAACCAACCACTTCTGACAAACTTTGTTGCAGACCAAAGTGGTTCAGAATCTGGATATTGCTTTGCATGGTTAGTTTTTTTTAAAAAGAAGTGAAACAAACCCTAAAAAACTTACTCTCAAAAAAATTTAACAAACCCTTCAAAACTCAACTCTCAAAAAAATATTAACAAACCCTAAAAAACTCACTCTCAAAAAAATATTAACAAACCCTTAAAAACTCAACTCTCAAAAAAATATTAACAAACCCTAAAAAACTGATTCTCAAAAAAATTATTAACAAACCATAAAAAAAATCACTCTCAAAAAAATGTTAACCAACCTGAGAAAACTCACTCTCAAAAAAATATTAACAAACCCTAAAAAAATCACTCTCAAAAAAATATTAACAAACCCAAAAAAACTCACTCCCAAAAAAAATATTAACAAACCCTAAAAAAACTCACTCTCAAAAAAATATTAACAAACCCTAAAAAAACTCACTCTCAAAAAAAATATTAACAAACCCAAAAAAAATCACTCTCAAAAAAATATTATCAAACCCTAAAAAATTCACTTTGTGTTTTCTATGGCCTTGCTCACATCACTAATTTACTTATCCCATCTCCATTTGTCTAGTGTATATGGAGAGTACCTTATTATTCATCTCGCTAATATTTTTGGTGCCTTTACAAATGATGATCCATCCAATTGTCCTCAAATCAATCACATCCGTCCATATATAGAAAAAAGGACCTGAATCACATCCATCCATCCATCCATCCCTTTCTTTTATGAATTCAAATGACATCCATCCTTTTTTTTTTATGAATTCAAAATAATACAGGTTCTTCACACTAGGTAAGGACTAAGGACCTTTAACACATGGATGGATGTTCTTGGAATTCCCATCCCACACAAGGTATTAGCTCCCGCACTCAGTTCGTGCTTTGCAGTGAACCCATATTCCTAGAACAGCCCCCATTCTCAGTCCCTACACTACACCAAAAAATAAACTCACCCAAGAATCATGCAATAATATTTTACAGAATGGACAATTGGTTTTTTTACTATAGAGTTATTGATATTAAACCCTATTGTAAACAGCAAATTGGGCACCAATTTGGACCCTTAGTGTTTCCCATTTCATGCCCAGTTAAATATAACCTTTACTCAAAAGGAGAGTTATTGTTGATAAAGTGAACCCTATTGAACATCAATTTTTTGGCACCAATTTAAGTACCAACTTGCACCTTAGTTTCCCATTTCATGCCCAGTTAACATAATAACCTTCACTCAAAGGGAAAAACAATGGGAAAACCAGATTCATAGCAGCAACTAAGCTGATGATGGGGGACAACCATTTGGATTTGTAAAATTTGTATGTGGGGTTCATGTGCCACTTGTGTTAAAATTTTGTGTTAATGTAGGGGGTGGGTGTTTTTTGTAAATTTCCCAAAAGAAAAATGAGTTAGAAGAGAGAGAGAGAGAGAGAGAGAGAGCTAGATAATCCAGTGTAATAAGAAGGTATGACATTTGCTATGACATGAGTCATCATCCATCATCCTCAAAAGAGGACTGAAGCTCCTCTCTGCCTGGAAGCCCTGAACTTGGACAAAACCCAATTTCAGAATGTTTGTTTGTGTTTGAATGGTCAGTTAGTCAGTCCAAAACTCTGCACCCATTGAGAGCAATTTTCCAGTTAAGTCAGCTGAGACCAAATTTTGTAGGTACCAACCAACAACCTCAGTCCCAACAAGCTCTTTCTTTCTTTCTTTCTTTCTTTCTTGTGCATTTACTGGCTTTTTGCAGGCCAAAATGAGTAAATCTATAACTGGAAGGAAGGAAGTTGTGTGACCAGTGGTTTGGCAGGTTGCCCAGTTTGCAAGCTTATTAAACCTGGAGGGAGGTTCAGGTTTAGTTTTTTTTGGGACTTGGATTGGAACCCACCCATTTGTTAGAACCAGCACCAGAATTGGACTCTGCAACTAGCCTTTTGTTAAATCCGGAGCCTTGGGAAAAGCATTTTTGAAGAATTGGATTGTAGCCCTTTGTTAAATTTGGAGCCTTGAAAAAAGCATTTTTAAACATAGGTTCAGGTTCTTTGGGTAGGCAAGTTTTGAAAAAGTTGACAAGTATATCAAACTTTATATATAAATAAATACCTTATTACTATAGAGTAGCTTTGACATAAATTATATTATTTTTTGAAATGTTGAATTTTTATTTTTATTTTTAAAATAACAACATTTTGTGAAGGGAAATATTGAACCTTGAAAAAAAAATTATTTGTCAAAATGATATTTTCAAAATTAATTATTTATTCAACAAACATGTGTTGAAGTTCCCAAGGTATCATGGTAATCAATTTTAATTAGTTGTAGAATTCCATAGTTATACAATCCCAAGTTCTAATTTGTTGGGCCCTACCCCTCACAATCCCCACATGGGACAAAGTTCCTCACATTAGTTTTGTGTTTTGAAGTTTTTTCCTTAACTTCTCTTTCCATTAGTGGAACTAGCTTCAATGTTAAACATGTTTACACAAAGAAACATTGTATATGCAACAGCAAGTTCGGTTTAAGGTGAGGTTTGGGAGTGGTTTGGATAATGAAATTAGGTTTGAGGTTTGCTATGGTTTGCGAAGGTTGGTGAAGTGGTTCTAAGAAGGTGTGCCTTGTGTGTTTAGGTTAAGGTGTTTTGTTTCAAGATCGTTTGCAAGTGTTGGCAAGTTTTGGTGGTCGTTACATAAAAGGAGTTGGTGGCTTTCTTTTCACAACATTGGTTCATTGGTTTGGAAGTGTTCATTGGTTTGTAACTATTAAAAAAGGGTTAACTATTGTGGTTTGATTGTTTTAGGAAGGTCGGTGTTTGATTTTTTGGTGTTTGTGGTCACAATGGTTCATTGTTATGGCAAAAAAGGAATACAACTTCACGTTTGTGATAAATTTTTTGACACATGTTTTTTTTTTCACGATTGTGATTTTCTTAAGATGTTGGTTTGTTGAAGATTTGTAATTTATGGTAGACAAAAAGAACATTGAGTTTATCATTTCATAGTGCAATTTGGTGAGTCATCAATAACATTTGTCTTCACATCTTATTGAACAATGAAGAAAGCCAATTTGTGATGGCTATGTGGAAAACTTGTATTATAAATTTTTGTATGTTTTGGAAGAACTTTTGTCACAAAATAAATAAGATTTCATTCTTCTGCATGATTTTACTCCTATTGTTAGACTTGGAAGGCAAGTTTTCAAAAGTGCTGTGTTTGGCCTTGCTTTGCTTTGTGCAATACTATAGTAAAAACAATGTAAATTTGGATTAAATTTGTAGTAGTCATTTTTTCCTTAGGATCATGGTCTAGAACAACATTTGTATTATGGATTCTAGCGAAACATAACAAGCTTCAACATCTTTTTTAACAAGTTTGAAGAAATTGTGAAACCCATTTGATTTATGAGGAAATTGAAGTTGTTGTGGTTATGTGCAGAACTTATATTTTGATTTTTGATAGTGTTTTTGAGAAAAGTTATTGTTAGGCTTCACTGGCAACTTTTGAATGCAACTAACTATATAGCTAGTGGTCAAAGGTTTTAAGGGTGGTAAGTTGTTGTTGCTAAATTAGTGTGTTTGTGAGTATTTGGTTTAACATCTCTAATCACCAACAATGAATTGTATTTCATTTTATGTGTGAATCTTGGTGGTGCTTTTGATAGTTTGAAATGTGGTGGTTATTATTGTCAAGTGTGGCTTTGTGCAAATTCTAAATTTGTGGAATGGTTTTCTAGCTAATAATATTTTCCCATGGAATATTTTTGTTTATGTGAAACAATCTAGCTAACAAGTTTGGAAAACTTGAATGTAAGGTGGTGTGATTCCATCAAAAGATGTGGTAAGTGTAAATGTGCAGGTCTCATTTCTTGGAAATGTTATAGTCATCATCATAAAAACTATAAAAATAAGTAATGATTGTTGGAAATTGAATCTCCTTGGTATATGTGGCAAAGACTCTAGGTGCATATTTTGTGGAAATTTTACCAATTATGAATCTTGTTATTGGTTTTGAAGGTATTGCATAAACTTTACACATGGATTTTGTGTGCTTGTTTTGCATAATCCATTGTTTGTTGGTGACTATATACATTTGTATTCATTACACAAAAATATTGGTTTTATGATTACATGTATGTAATCATATGTGCCATTAGTGACTACATGTGATTACATGACTATGTAGTTGAATTAAACTTGTCGCTTTAACCATCTAGTCACAAATGTGGTCATAGTCATAAACATCATTCCATGACTTTTACAACTATTGCATGTCAAACACATGACTACATATATGATTAAACATACAATTACACATATGACTACACATGATGGACATACAATTACAAACATGATACATGGCTTCTACCTAGCCTAGATTACTTAGTGTTAACCTACCTACCTACCTATCCACCCATTGACCCACCCATCTACCTACGTGCCATACCATACCATACCCTACCTAGGTAAGCTAGTCCTAATCTAGGTTCACCCGTTAGGCATGTATAAAGATTTGAACCCCTCACCTCCATAATGAAAAATCAAGTTTTTAACCAATGCACCTCACATTCATAACATGTTAAAATTTTGTCAACCTATTGTTATGAACATGACATTGTTTATTTCATATTTTGTTACACTAATAATTATGTAGGAAAGTATGTAATAGGTAGGTACCATCTATCCCTTAGATGGTAATCTATCCCTAAACCTACTAACCTACCAATGTTGTTGATCAATGCCTAGCCTACCCTAATTACCTACCTAGTTTAACTTAACCATATAACTTATATAATTAGTTTAACTACCTACCTAGTTGAACTTTATTTAACTACCTAACCACTTAGCCTAACTTAGCCTAGGTATGTATGTACAGTAATAGGTACACTAGCCTAAATAGGTAGGCTAGGCTAAGTAGGCAGGTATCTTAACATAGTAGATATGCTAGTTTAGGTATGTATATTAGCTTAGTAGGTACTCTAGGCTAAGTATGTATGCTATGTTAGGAAGATATGTTAAGCTAGGTAGGTACCCACATTCACTAATGCCTCGCCTAGCTTGATTGCATGTTTCACCTAGTTTAACCAACTAACTTATATAGTTAGTTTAACTACCTACCTAGTCTAAGCTAAATAGGTACATTAAGTTAAATTTAGGTATGTTCGGCTAGGTTAGGTAGGCTACTGAGCCTAACCTACCTATCCTTCTTTATCTACCTAATTATTTATATAGTCAATGTAGATGACCAAAATTGAAATTGGTCAAATTTTAGTGGGAAGGGAAGGGGGATTTTATATCTTGTAGTCATATTATACTTTTAATCATATTATACCTAATCATTTAATCATAATCATGGCTAACCACATAAAAATCTCGGTTCACAAGACTACATGACTAAATTTAAAACATAGTCATGAAATGTCTTACTCATAAAAATCACATTTTGACGTAGTAATTTTTTGGGGTTTAAATTATTAAAATGATCAATTTGTTTTCAATTTTGGAAAGATGGACACATATAGTTATCAATTCAATTCAATTGAATGGGGGAGACTATTTATGCATGTCAAGTTGTGTCAACAAGTTGCAAAAGTGATAGAAGGAAGAATAATAAATACATTAACAATAATTGGGATCAAATTCAATGATTTAGAGAGTGAAAGATGTAGTAATGTACTTTGTAATTCCCTTTTCTCATCTCTTTTGTGTTTGCTTTCCTTTCATCATTTTTATTTATTTGTTGTTTTGGAATCTTTTTTTGATAGCCATGAAATTCAGCAAACTTGATCATCTTGTTCAAGATCCATTTATGAATCTTCTTGTTGGTTTTAGAAATGTAGTAAAAAGTTTAAATGTATACATATCATTACAAAAAATCACATATTTTTAAGTTGTTCAAGTTGATGCCTTATTCATTTTGACTTAAAATTTGGTTAATTTGACTAAAAGCTTTAGTTGTTAAATTGACATATCTTTTTTGACCAATTTAATTGAGTAAAATGACTTATTTGACTACTTGGTCAAATGTGACATCTTCTCAAATAGGACAAAAAATGGCCACCTCTAATAATAAAAAAGGCAATTACATAATCAAATGGGACATTCAATTATTTAAACCATTGTTAAAGGGAGAAAAAACTTTTGAGGTTTTGAACTTTGGAGCCTTCAATAATGATTGGATTACTAAATTTGCAAGTTTCATATTTTTATATGTTGGCAACTAGTAGACTTTAGGACAATGATCTCTTGAAGGGTCATTGAAAGTTTGGCAAAGGTACCAACCAAGCTCTTTGGTTAGCACTACCTTTACTAAATAATTTTTAGTAGTCTTTCAAGATGGATGGCACCTACTCATGCAAGGGTATATAAATCTTAAAATTGGAGAAAAAAGGAGTTTTTTTTAGCAATTTATTAAAGAAATTTTGGAGATCAATAATCAAATAAAATAAAAAATCATCCTTGCAAACAATCTATCTATTTTTTAAGCATTCACCCAAGTAGGTAATTGTGGCTACTATTATCTTTTTTGCACCTTAAACCTTGAACTTGTACCTATATAAACTTGGCTTTGACTATGATGTTATGTGTTCATTTTTTAATTATTTTTTTGTTGCATAACAATGTTTAGTTTTCACACTCTTTTATTTTCGTGTGAATGATGTTTAGACCATGTTGGGGCTTTTGCTACATAAAACTATTTTGTTTTTGCATTATTTTCTTTTTTTGCGAATGATTTTGAAATTATGCACAACTTTGCATTTGTCTTTCTAGTAATATATCCTTTTATTCTTTTTGGTTTGTGGTTTCATCTTTCTCTTGTTTCCTTTGTTTTTTGGGTAACAAGTCAATTTTGATTTGTGAACAATTTTGAGGTTATCATTGTGTTTTGATTTTTTTTTTGTTATATAATTTGTTGTTTTTTCTATTTTGTGTTGTGTTTAACTTTTTACTTTAGATTTTGGAACTTGAGTGGCTCAATGGCTACGTCAATCGAGAGCCCCAACATGAAGAGAACACCACCAATGTGTGTTTTAAACATTATTGATGTTCAACAAAGGATGACAACATATGTTTTGAAAAGTACATATTGAGTTTATTCAAATCCTATGATGTTGTAGGTGGTGATGTATTTTAATTTGCATTTTGAACTTGGAGTTGAATTTTGAATTTGAGCTTATTATTTGAGCAGTTGAACTTGCACCTTGAAGTTGCAGTTGGACCTAAATTTTGAACTTGAACCTTTGGAGCTTTCATTGAAATAATAGTGTGTACATATAATAATATAGAATTTAGTACAAAACTACAATACATTGTAGGTCTTGAAAATACATATAGGTCAAAGATATTTTTTTTAATTAAAAATTGTCCATTCAATCTTGAATTTTTGTTAATAAAATATCAATAGAAATATATTGACATAAATTTAAAATTTTAAGATTTTAATTTATATAATTAAAAATATAAAAATATTCTTCAAATACCAAAAAATATGAAATAATAGAAAAATTTCATACATAATTTAAAAGAATAAATTAAGATAAATAAATAAATAAATAATTGGAAGATAAAATTCACAAATTCATTTAAAGATAATTTATTTGAAAGAAAATATAGAATAATTTACATAATAATGAAGTGTATTAATATTGTATATTGTTAATTGGAATAATAAATAATATTTTTGTGTTTGCAATCCAAATTTATTTGAAAACTAAAGTACAATAGTTCATTGATATAGATAATGAGTTAATTAAGATTGGTTTATAATAAATTTTTATTCTACAGAATGTAAGATGGGCGATTATTTTTAAAATAAAATATTCAATAAGCTTTTAAATGATATAAAAAATGCTATGTTTTGTTTACAACGATGTTGAACACTTGGCACAACACAAGTGTTAGAATGCTGTATATGTGACTTGAATTTTGAGGTTACATGACTTGCACCACAAGGAAGTAAATTTATTTTCACAAAATGACAATATCTACTTTAGATGGTTCATGGGGTGATTTCATTGATGTGTATTGGATATTAGATTATTTACAACACCCCATTCATGTGTGGAATAAGAACATTAGCCAATAATGGTGAAAGCTAAAAATGAAAATGCACATGGAATTCAAACATAATATATATGGAGACAATGATTTTGAAACTATTGATGTATATCATGAAATTGTGAATCCTTCAAATAGTCATAATTGTGATATACAAAATAAAACATCTAACAAGAAAAATGTCAATAAAAATATATGTAATGAAAAAAAATTAGTTAGAATTTAAAGTTATATAGTTGTTTGTTAAAAAATTAAAAACTTGTTTTGAATAGACTCTACAAGAGATGCATTAACATTCATTCATATTGAACATCCACATTAAGATTTAAACACATTACTAATTAAACATGTTAAAAAATTTCAATCTAATTAAAATAGAATTGATAGTATTGTTGATATAATTTGTTCCAAAAATGAATAAGTTTGTGAGAACATAATTTGAAATTTTTAAAATAAATGCATACCAAACGTTTCAAAAAAATTAAGAAAAACTAATCATGGTCAAGATGTTGATACAATCAATAATAAATGGAATGATTCATCTCTAAAACAAACAATCCCCACATTTTGCTTCTTTAGTTTCATCAACTACGTAATGAAAAAATAGAAATTTTAATAATATTATTATTAAATATAAAAATGATATAGAAGACATTGCTAAACGTGTTTGTTATTGTTGCAAAAGATTATTTTTTCATATCAAATTTCATATGCATTAAGTCATATATTGAAAAGTTTTTTGATGTCCCAAAAATTGGAAAGCTAACAAATCATGTGTTAATGTGTAAATCTTGTTGAGAAAGAATTGGTGTTAACAAACCTTATGAGATCAAATCATCATTAATAAACTAGACATGAAATATCTCTCAATGTTGAATAAAACAATTTAGAACATTTAATCAAAACACTTTTCACATTTTCACAAATGCTCCAATTATAAGAATATGGACAACATGGAATCCACAAGAGCATTATGAACATTTCAAAAAACTCAAATCTTGTACAGAATGTGTTCCTAAAAACAAAATAGAATAGAAATATATATATGTTTAGTGTTCATCCCAACCTAGTCATGAAATTGTTACAAGAAATTTATAAGACTCATTTATATATGGTTGAAATGACTCAATAAAATCAAATTGGCAAAAATTTACATAGCTTGCAAATGCAAGCAAAAATAATGAATGAGAAACATACAAACTTTAAATAATTTATACCATTTGAAAAAGTTTTGGAAGAAAACTATGAAAATACATTCTTGCAAAACATTATGGATCTTAAACAAATAGTTGATGATAATTCAAAATTATTACCAATTGCTCCAAGAGAAGGTTTCTAATCACTTGGATTATTTTGTCATGCACATTTTGAAGAATATAAATCTCCAAGATACACAAAAATATCATTATTCTCCATATTTAAATCATTTAAAAACAAAATTGTTTCTCCATCCAAGCCCATCTTTTGCATTTTCATATATTAAAAAAAATTTAAACTAACAATTGTCAACAAAAAATTTGCATACTAGATAACTAATACATTATCTAAGACAATGAAAAACTAACATTTAAAAAAAATGTTTGTTTGTTTGTTTGTTTGTTTATTTATTTATTTATTGGTGGTAGACACTATGGGACATTGGATGGTCTTGTAAATTGTGTAGATAATACTTTTCAAGATTATATTAATATGTTAAAAAATCATTAATATGGAAAAAACTTCACAATCAAAAAGTTGGAATTGATAGGAGAATAGAAAATTCCTACCTATATAAAGGATTCCTTAAGTTTGATTTTAAAAATACACAACATTTTAATGAAATTGAAATACAAATTACTAGTAACCCCTATCATATTATTAGAATTTTTAAAAAAAAAATTCAATTAATTACAAGACAAACCATAAATCACACAAAAGGTTTAATCCTTAATCGTGGTCGTGCAAATAAACATGACGTAACATACACAACGTTGTTCAAAATTTGTTTTTAAATAACATTTATATTTACTTTTTCCATTGTCAAAAATAAACTTCTTTGAATAGATTCTCTTGTAAAAGAAGAAATGTTTTCATTTTAGAACAAGTGCACAATATGGATCAACAATTTTTTGTTTGAAGTCTTTTTGTAAAGATTTTATAATGGTAGAGTCTTTGAAAAATATTCCTCTAAATTCACATTTTCAAAACATTTTGGCATATTCAAATTTTTTAACATCCCATATTCTTTGCTTAAATGAAACAAAGAGTTAAAAACATTCATGTAAACCGCCAAATTTACAATGCCATTTTTAACATGGTATCATGTTATAATGACCATGGAACAATGATACTCTATGATACAATATTGTTTTTATCACAATCAAATTTTGTAACAAACTCAATTGTTCAAATTATTAATGTATTTATAAAAAAAACACATAAGAGGTTTGATGTATAATTGCAATATAAACCACCATAAATGCAGACAAATTATTTCATTTGCATATTAAAAATTATATTTAAAAAATGACCACAAACTCTCCAAGTATATTAATCAAGGATTTTAACACGAATATGTTAACAAATAAATCTTAATCAATAACATTACAAAAATATATGAATAAAAAAAAATTAAGATTTTTTTCCTTAAAAATAAAACCTTTAATAACACATAAATAGATCATAACATATGGACTAATGCACCAACACAACAATTTCATGCTAAATCAATGCAAACTCAATGGACAAATCATATATATAACTTGCATTCAATTTACCAGGTTATGTTCTTCAATTTACCTTATTATTTACTAAACATACAATTCAAAATAAAATATGACTTCCATAACCTTCAATCAATTTTATTTATTTTTCATTCACTAAATGGGCTTGAGGCCCACATCTTTGGTGCATTGTTGTAAATTGCAATACCAATACAATATATTGTAACCTTGAGGAATATATTATGTGTACATGGAACTAAAACTTGATTTTTGAATCATGCTTGAAGATTCTTGAATTTGAAAAAAATGTGCCAAAATTGGGATTGTAAGGTTTGAAAATTGGAAAACCTAAGCTTAAGCCCACACTTGGAAAACTAAAAAAATTGATGTGTCAAAACTAGGACTGAAGGTTCTCTTCAAAAATGAGAAGTGGTGAACATTGGTCATAGTTGCAACTAGTGTTGAGTGAATAAATCTTTTAAGCGAATGTACCCATGGGTATATAATTGGGTAAATGCATACCCTAAAAGGTTGGTAACATGTTTTATTGCCATTCTAATTGCCATACTTGGCTAGTAAATATTTCAAACTTACCTTGTCTTTAATTTACCTGGTTAGTTTTTAAGTGATGTTTAACCTTACTCGACAAAGGGTAATTGTTTTGGAAAGGGTAAATACAGGGAGTATGCCAAAATCAGCATGTACCATATATGGATTTTCATGCTTTGCAATGCACATGGTTAATATTATTAAATGGTTATGATAGAGTTGGTTGAATTATGGTGACTAATTATTGAATATATTTCCTTTTGGCATAATTTATGATTATATTAATTATTTTGAACAAAATTCTTACACAATATGGTCTTTGAACTACCTTAGGTTTTACTTTTGCTTTTCATTATGAAAATAATTTAAATATATTTGAACACTATTGATTGATCTAATTGTGTGTGTGTGTGTGTGTTTTAGGATGTTTGGGATTTCACTTGTTCACGGTTGCAATGCCAATTGTACTAGGAGTCTTTCTTATGTTGGAAACATGTGCCATACTTGTGCGAATTTATTTGACCTTATGTTTTGAGTGTTGGTGATCAATGTCCCAAATCTATCTTCTTTTTTTAGGGTTAAAATTATGGCTTCAATTGAAGATCAAACATTCATAAGTTAGGACGAAAGTTAAATGGTGATCTCTTTTGAAACATTTCTTGAGTGGAAAAAAAATTGCCACAAAAATAAATGTGGATGTGATAACTTCAACAAGTAATTAATTTATTAACTAATTAATTATGAAAGTTCTAATGCCAAAGAATTGGAAAAGTGCTGAACATTTCAGAAGATTCTCTATTTTCACTTGACCAAAAAAAAAAAAAAAAAAAAAATTGTTTGAAAATTTTTGGGTGAAAATTTTACAACATTTCTACAAGTAATATAATTATTGTTGAAGCTGCCACCAAACTACAAACACTATGCTTTCAGAAAAAAATCAGATATACCTATGCAGATGAGCTGCCCTGCCCTGCCCGAGTTAAAAAAATTAAATTTATTTAAAAAATTTAGGGAAAACCTTGACCTGTTGAGTTATTGATAAATCTCTCTATGGAGTGTATATAGAGCCCGAGATCCCCCAAAATTGCTCATCCACACCGAGCAGCTGATGTAGCTACCTTAGTACCTTGGCAGCTTCAACACCAAATTATATTATTTGTAAAAATGTTGAAATTTTCAAAAAAAAAAAAAAAAAAAAAAATTTAAAAAAATTTAAAATTTTTAAAAAAAAAAAAAAAGAAAAAAGTTTAGAATAATCTTTTTTCTTTCAAAGAATTTTTTTTAGTGAATTAAAATAAATATTTTATAAAAATTCTGAAGATTATTCTATTTTCTGACATGGAGTCCTCAAAACTAATTAATTAATTATTCAACAGACATGTGTTGAAGCTGCCTTACAGTAAGTCTATTTAATCATAACTTAGAATTTCTCCACTGGTAGGAGTAGAATGGCTTGTGCACTACTCAAGAAGGCCCAAATTTTTTTTGGATGTTGGGCAGGGGGGGGGGGCAGGGGCAAAGAGTTTTTTTTTTTTTTTTGTTTTTTTGCTTTTCCCAAAATTTTCCCTTCAATTTTCCAAAGTTTTTCCTTTATTTTTTTTATAACACCACCC
>Ga0116229_10010950_pt1 | contig 13496 bp, 6 predicted proteins | sample S1TSphgellanicum_3_FD_87313 | JGI IMG/M metagenome (GOLD analysis project Ga0116229, IMG submission 87313) | Host-associated microbial communities from peat moss isolated from Minnesota, USA - S1T2_Fc - Sphagnum magellanicum MG | ecosystem: Host-associated > Plants > Peat moss > Unclassified...
TATGCAATGATTATTACCTTGGCCATTCAAATATTTCATAATTTTATTTTGATGTTTATTTGTCATATTTCAAAACTTGTATTGGTTATTGTGTTTGAAAATATACCTAAAATATTTGGAAATAATCGTAAGAAAATAGTTTGAATTTAAATTTGACTTAAATAATTATCTAGGTATATTCAGCTAACATGAATGAAGTAAGAACCATTTGTGAAAGAATTAGTTTTGAAAATAAGAAAAAGTTAAGAACTAGGAAGGGAATTTTTTTAAAAAGGAAAATTGTCCTCGTTTTTTGGAAAAATAAAGTGTAAGAATTGGAATAATTGGTCATTAAACAATTTTGATATCTTCCCAACACTAGTTCAAACCTTGATGCCAACAATTGTATGTTGACCATATACATGCCACACAACTTTAAAATATGCCTATTATTGATACATGTAAATTTCCTATTCAACCAAATGTTAATGAAATCATTATGTCTATAACAACTTGTCCTTGTTAACTAAAATGCACAACAAATTCACTAAATGTTTTATTTAATGAAATTGTCCCAATTTCACCCAAAACTTAATAAAAAAACCAATCCCCATTCATTAGAGGACATAACAAATACACTGGTTTTTCGATTAATGAAATTGTTTCAATTTCACCCAAAACCTAGCAAAATTCCTAATGAACTTGGCCACATCCCCTATTAGTGTGAGAAAAGGGATCAACCATTGTTCATTAATTCATCATTCACAAATAAGTAAAAACCAATGTTGAACATGTACATATTACAAACTACACCAAATCTTGGTATCAAGATGTTTTTTAAAGTTCATAGCCATGATTTTATAAAAATAAAATACTCAATTTTTGACATATAATCACAAATTTCAATTTTTTGAAAAAACCACAAATGCAAGTTAACATTGCAACATGTGGGTTGCACAACTTTGAAAACTTCAAAACTAACTAAGTAATTAACTACTATATATATACATGATCAATGTCATGATATTATGTGACAAAATATACTAATGTTGTTACTTATGTGTATATCATAAGTGAAAATTCATAACCATGACTTTATAATATATAATAACCTATTATGATGTGTGTGTGTGTGTGTGTGTGGGTGTGTGTGTGTGTGTGTGTGTGTGTGTAAAATTCGAAAAAAATTAAGAACTTGTCAAATAATATTTTACAAAATTACTGAATTGAAAATTGAGGATATTTACTAAATTGAAAACCATTCTTATTTTGTGACAACAAAAAAATATTCAAATTACTTATGAAAAATTGTTCCCAAATTCAATGACTTTTTAACCACCAACATTTGAAAAGAAATTCAAAAAAATCAAAGAAACCCAAGAAAAAAACTAAGATTTTGTAAAAAATCAATTTGTGACTACTTGTGATTATTTTTTGTTTGTGGTTATCATTGGTTATTTCTACAACTATTTTTTTCATTTGGTTATGCTTATAACTACACTACAATTACCTTGTGGCTAATGTTTTATTCATTCTTCCATTTGGACAACTTTTAACATGATTTAACCAAGAAGACCCATCTATGTCCCATTAGTTGCAAATGTGGTCAAATGAATTGCAACCCTATGTGTATTCAAAATGCATTTGCATATTCCAAAATGCATGTTGGATTTATAATAGTGTATTGGATCTATTATATTCATTAATATATGGGTGGATACTAAGAAGTACATGTGTACATGATGGATTATGCATAATGGCTCTACTTTTTACACCAATTATTATTGTTATTATTATATTCATTAAAGAAATTCAAATAATTATAGTAAATTTAATTACTACAATTAATGTAACATTATCGTAAAAGCACTATAATTACAGTTATACATTAAATGTAGTAAAAATATAATTCATAATTAAAGTTTGTATTCATAACTTTTGATTTTGATTTTAAATTACAATTAAAAATATTCGTAGTAATTTTATTGTAAAAGATTATTTGATGTAATTATTATAATCATAGTACTTCAGTTAGACTAAGTTATTGTAATTACTACTTATAATCACTTATTTAAAATCAAAGTATTATTATAACATAAAATTTTAAACTAATTACTAAAATTTTCCAGTTATCAAAATTAATTACATGAAACCATTGTAATAACTCTATTAGTATATTGATTATAGGTGTGGAAAATTTTACAATTAAATATATCATAATTTATAACTTATCATTTTTAGTTTCTAAACTTATTTAAAACTTTTATAGTAATTTTAATGGAAATAGAATAATTAATGTAACAAATGCAATTCTAGGATTATATTATAATAAATTAAAATATTCATTTACGTTTTAAAATATTAAAATATTCACAATAATTTTACTGTAAGTAAATTAATTTCGACATAAATGTTGTAATTATATTAATTGTAAGTTATTCTTATTTATAACCAATAAAAACTTATTTGAAAAACTAAATGTTATTATAACATGGAATTTTACACTAATATTTAGTATTTTCACTAACAAAAAATATTTTAATAAGAGAAATTACATATTAATCACAGTAATTACATACTAAATATATATTAATTATATACTTCATAATTTAACTTGGTATTCATAATTTAATACTTATAATTTATAATTTAAAAATATTTTTAAAAAGAAATAATATTAATATAAAATTAAAAATTGATGCAATTATTTTATATACAAAAAAGAAGTACCCAAAATATATTATTATTTATAATTAAATATTAAAAATAAAAAAATTGGTAATACATTTTTACACAAGAATAATTAATAATTTTAAAAAAACGTAATCATTTAATTAATCTAATTACCTTAAACTAATTGTAACTAATTAATTTATATATGAATTACAATATTTTCGTAATTTATAATGGAACTTAATTAATCATGATTTAGAACTTAAAGTTGTTCATTTTGAATCTGATTTTAAAACTTTATAGTAATTTTACTGTAATTAGAGTAATTAAAATAATTAATATATTTTCAGGGATTATAATACAATAAAATAAAGTATTCACTTTTGATGTTTACTTGTATACAATAAATAATTTTTAATACATCATAAAGTTTTTGAGTAAATTTTCTTTAATTAGTACAACTAATGTAATTAGTATATATTATATTATATTATATTATAATTATTTATTTATTGCTAAAAATTACTATTACAACTCAAATTTTTGTACTAAGTGTTGATATAAAGTGATAAAATTCTTATTTTACAGTAATTTCAGTAATTAATATTATGTATTTATGTGTATATAATATTAAATGTTCATTATAGTACAAAAATAGTTATAACAAGTGAAATACTAATTTGAATAATAATTAAATAGCAAGCCTATATTATAACATGAAGGTCATTACCTCACATTTCCATATTCAAAACCATGGGCCATATGGGATGAGCCAATTAAAAAACTTAACCCAAATTTTTTAAAACAAGGTTATGTACTTTACCCATTAGCTACCCTACTTTCCTAACCAACCTATTAACCCAATTATTTACATATTTACCTACTTAAGTAGATATCTAACCTAAGCAGGTAGGTAGGTGTTTAGTTTAAGTAAATAGGTGGGTAGATCTTACTTACTTGCCTACTTAATTCAACCTATTTACATACCTACATACCTACTCACCTAGTTCAACTTACTTACATACCTACCTACCTAAATTGTGTTTGCACAAATTTAATCAATATGCCATGTGGCACATTTTGATTGTGACACATGTTGCAATCTCAAACCATTTAAGCATATAAATTGGATGTTTTAGATTGTTTCATAATTTCATTCAAATAATAATAATACTAAAAATATATTAAATTAGTGACATGTGGTAACATATCATAAGAGCACAAGGTTGACCAAATTAATTACAGTCTAGTTGCAAGCGACAATATGTATATGGTGAGTCAATGGATGAACATGTATTTTGTTGAGTTTTTTTTCCATCCATGAATGATTGTCATTTGCAACTTGTTGAACACAACTAAAGGAAATATAATCACAAATGTTGTTTACAACTAGAAATTAGTCACAAAAACCAATGGAAAAAACCTTGATTTCTCCTAGTGAAAATTTCCACATTTGTATATGTGAATTCAAGTATGCAACCAAAAGTATACAATCATGTTTCAATTTTTCCTTTCATATTTTTAATAACCAAATTTGACTAAATTGGCTTATGGATGATCTCCACTTTAGCTACGTCATGAAACAAAAAAAAACAAAACCAAAAAAAAAAAAAAACTTGTGAACACTAATATCTTGGATTCAAACTCAATAACCCAAACCATTAATATATATGGTTTGTAAAATTTATTTTGCAAGTTCGATTGGGCATAATTCTTTCCTTAAGCAATGAATAGCTTATTATGAAAGCAATTAAAACATAGAATGGAATGGATTTTTTAGAATAGGAAATTTGCAAGGCAAATTATAAATATATTTGGTCACAAAAAACTCAACAAACTATCTGATGTTAATTGTTTTAGATTGAATGCTCCCAACTAGTGGCTTTTGTGAATGCCACCAATGATAACAAATTTGTATGTTCCCATGGTGGGAAGTTTATTGAAAAGGAAAGGGACCGAAATCAACACAAAGTACAATTTAATTGGCCTTTCCATAAATAAATAAAAGGAAATTAGCCATCATTCCATTTGGGCAAATTAGAGTCAACTTTTCTTAGAAAGAAATTCATGGGTAGCCTTTTTTTTGGGAAAGAAAAAACCAAGTTTTCACATAATATTCCATGTTCTTGGGTCATTATAACAAATATAAGATATTATGTGTAGAAAGTAGCAAGGAAAGGTTAGGGGTAATTACATTTTAAGGTTAATTTTTAGGTAAGGAGGTAGGTTTATTGAGGTGAAAGAGTTTGGTATGTATGCATATGTGGGAAGGATGGGAGGAAGTTTGTAAGTGGAGGGATAAATGTAAGTATGTAGACCTCACATGGACATGCATCCTCCACATGTGGATGATTATCAATTTTTACATTGTAGTTTTCATCATCCACAATGTCAACTTCAACAATGTTACAATTGCCACGATCATGAAATTGATTTTCATCCAAGTAATAAATCTCATGAACAAATCTTAATTTGTCATCAAGTTTTTCATATGACCAATGACATGTGTGGTAAATTTCATCCATGAACATAAATTTATTCATTCATGTGGATTGGAAACTCCATACAAAGAATAAAATTCATTGATGTGGTTACATTTCATCCATTTGTGGGCAATCATCTCTTTGTGGTCAATTTTATTCATGAATAAATTCTCATGTTGTGATATACCTAGTTCATTGTTGATGCTATTTTAAAATCTAATTTTAGGCATATTGTCAAAGTGTTTGTTCCACAACTTTAACCCTTGATCACCCCTCCCCATTTGCAAAAAAAACAATTGAATGCATATAGTGTATAAAAGAAGGCTAAAAATTAGGGCTCCATCATGTTAATATGAGGCTCAATGTTCAATCTAACATTCTTCCAAATTTCAGCCCCAATTAAGCATATGATTCCAAGATCATAGGGATTAAAGTGAAGAATTTGGGCATTCATCATCGATGATTGGGCTAAATAAGGCTTTGAGACTAGAAAAAAATCTCTATGAATACTACACTTGATGGTTTCTAATAATGTTTCAAAGTTCCTTAGTGTGCAAAAAAAGGGAGCAAACTTGCATGAATTGATCTAAAAGGGGTTGAGGCCTCGGTAAGTCTAATGTTTGCAATGTGAGATGAAGTTTTGCACCTTTTAAAAATTATGTAAATTTTGTATGATTTTCCAATCCTTATAATGAATTTCAAGAAAACCTAATGGTGGAATATAGGCAAATGTAAGTGTTATATAAAAACTACATTAGAAACATTGAAAAGTGCCTAATGAATTAATTATAAAATTTATTTTCCATATTTATTTATGTTTTATGGCTATTAAATGGGCAATTGAAGAAGGAAGCTTGGAGTTTTTTTAAATATTTGTAATTGAAAAGTTTATTGGACAATGGTTGTTGTTTTTGTCGATGGCTTTTGATATTAAATTTGACTAAACAGAATTCCAAATTGAAAAATTTGAAAAAAGTCCTTGATTTTTGTGTTTTAATGTTTTTCGATTTTCTTTCTCCCATAATTATAGTAAAATAATCCAATGCAGTGAAGGTAAAAACATCATCATGAAAATTTAGAGCCATATTGTTGGTATCAAATTTCAAACATCACATCTATTGGTATTAGCCATTACCAAATAAATAATAACTAGACATAGTAGATATTTCAAAATTTTAATTACCCTAATGTTTAGGTTGATTTTCATAGGAAGATGCCTAATGAGTTTTTTTTTTGTCAACTATATTTGGTAGTAAAAATAAAAATATACAATTTGGTGTTATACTAAACAATGAAGTTATTGTGTTTAATCCCTTCATTCATATTTTTGGCATGGCATACACCTATTTTTCATAAATTTTTGACAATTAAAAAAATAATCAACTAGTGCCTAACCAACCTAGGTACTATGGTATACAAACATGTTTGGTCTTTATGAAATATGATATTTGCCCAACACTAGTAGTAGAAACCTTCACATGTTCAAGATATAACTTTGTATTCTAACTAATTCAAACACCTTTCTTATTGTATTACTCAATGTGTATAATTATAACCTTGTCCAAGGACACAAAATATGTTTCAAATTTTTTTTGAAACATAATTTATTTGGATAACATCAAAGAATATACTCAAGAACTAAAGTGAATAAGTTTATGGTTTAGGTCATACATCATATTTGTGTTGAATAAGTTGAAAGAAATTTGGGGATTGTTTCTATTACCATGAAATCAACCTAGGCACTAGTGCAATTAAAGTTTCGTATTAAGGTTATGAAGCTTCATGCAAAAAAACATAGAGAAGTGTTTCAAAATTAAATTTTCAATACAAAAAAAAAAACATAAACGAACCCCAAATTTAATTGCTTGCGCACATAAAAATAAACAAATTTCCCAATTTAAAATAAAAACCAAAACAAGATATAATTTAGATAAAACAATAAGAAAATTTTGGATACCATTGGAACAACAATCAAGTAAATCCATTAAGGGTTTTCCCACCACAAATCATGTAATGCATTTTCCTACCAAAAATCATACGGAATAAAACAAGGGTAAACCCCACATAACTTTGCAATCCTACAGTAAAAGCTTATAGTTTTGAATTAAATACATTACACCAAGTACGAAGTTTGTTGCAAAAGTTTAGATGTTTTTAAAAAATTACAATTTGAGATCAATAAAGGATTAAAAATAGAGAAACTTGAAGAAGTGGAAATAATATTATTAAAAAAAGATCTAATTAGCATACCAAAATTAGTTTAAGAATACATAGTCAAGTATTCAAACTACCTCTATTATTGTTGGGTTCAACAAACATCATTCCTATAAATGCCATCACATTTTAGTAGTAGCACCAGTCGTAGATTTCTTTATTTTCCATCACGACACACTTTGAAATACATTCCCATAGCTTGCACATCCATAATTAATGTCACATTAGATTGGAAAACTTTGTTAAATTTTATGATTTATATATTTCTTGTGAGGAGGTGGAAACCTATGCACTTGAACACTATCTGAATCTAACATTTTTTTGATATCTTGGCTTCTTATATAAAAAACATTGTCCAATTCATACCTCTTGTAGGACCTAAATAAACACCCGTAAGTGCCTAGACATTGGGTCCCAAGGGGAATAAGATTAAAATGAGTTGTCTTTCAATACATTTCAATGTGCTAAAGAAAATAGTGGAATGGGGTTTCATGTACCAATTGTGAAGAACAATAAAACTAACGTACCCAACCTACCACCCCAATAACACATGTGAATCAACACTAAAACCAATCACAACAACAACATTACAACAATACCATCTTGTCACAACAATAATCCAAAATTCAACCAAAACCAACAAACAACCTATTGCATTTAAATGGGACATGTGGATAAATCAACAACTTGAAAATGCCATTGATGCAATGGAGAGGGGACACACATGTTCAAGGAAGGCTAATAGGTATTGGAACATCATGTTAACCTTGCTTTTAGATCACCTCAATGGTAGAATCAAAATAAAAAAAATGGGCCCGCAAGGTGTGTTAATGAAATAGAATGATGAAACAATAGCCACTTGGGTTCAAAACATGCAAATGGTTGGCCTATTGGTCACCCTTCTACAATTAAAGTTGAAGGTTGATGAAGTCACACAAATTCAACCTACCCCATTATAGAACGGTGTTCCAAGAAATAGCTAGTGGTTCTAGTTCCAAAAATGTCATACAAAAATCACCATATGCCTTGTTGAAGGATTTAAGTTTCTAGGGCAAATGGGTTAACTAAAGAAACATGCCATATTTTTTATTGCAACTTGGAAAATTTGTACACATAACACAAGTATCCATTAGATCACATTTGGAATTTAGATGAGACAATAATTCAAATAAGGTGACAATCTAGTGCTAGGGTTTTAATTAGGTGAGGTTCAATATGATGTTTACAACACCATTCCCAAATTTCAAGAATGGCTGATTATGAATTGTGTTGTTAATGTAACAAGGATAACCTTTACCTACTTTTTACATTTTCAGAAATTCAAGGATGTGGGAAGACTACATAAAGTTATGTAAACCAATAACATGCATGGTAAATTTGAAAAAAATGTGGATGACAACTTACCTTTTCAACTTGTGGTTGATTTTTTTTGTGCATATCTATTTTAGGAGGGGTTTTTAAACATAAGTAACATATTTTGATTATAGATGGGCATGGATCACATGTCACAATAAAGGCCCTTGAACAAGCACAATATTAGGGTTGGATGTTGTCACCTTACTTGCACATATTTTGCATGTGCTCTAACCATTGGATGTTACTTCCTTCAAACCATTCAAGAATGTGTTTAGAAAGGCAAGAGACTATGTTGTGGTAAAAAAACAAGTAACTTGAATCAAACAAAGTCACACTAAAAGAATGGGTGGACAATGCCTTGTAGCAATCCTTAAAAAAGGAAAACATGAAATTAGGGTTTAGGGTTTGTTGAATTTAGCCATTGAATCATGCAACCATGATTGGAAAGTTTGGTCCAAATGAAGTGTTCACTACAATAAAAGAGGAAGATTGTGAAAATTCTTACTAGTTAAATGCAACAAATGGATCCAACAAAAACATAGATGAAATTAAAACTACCAAAGAGTTGTTAAACATTTTTGGGACTTTCTAACCAATGCTTACCATTACTCCCACCACGTCTAAATGCCCCTTTTCACCCATGACTCATTACTATGTAGAAATGCGATGTAATCTAACCACACCAATAAACAATTATGACAAGGACCAATTGGTGGTGAACTTGGAAAATCCTATTCTTGAATTAGAGACCTAATTGGTCCCAGTTAGATTTTAAAAGTTGTTAGATTGGCTAAATAACCTATTGTCTCTACCACAATTACTAACAAAGAAAAGACAAGGCAAAAAACCATTTGTGAATTATTATAGTTCACAGATTGTCACATTAGACCAAATACTTGGCAATATAAAAATAGAAGGCAATGGACAAAAAAATTGTTGATAAAATTAGGGAGTTCAAAACAAAGGAAAAGGAGGAGAAAAGCTCAAGAAAGGTTGAAGGTACCCTTACCCAATTTGAGTGAGCAACCCAAAGGATAATTGAGAAGGATAATAGAGCTAAGTTTAATGATGCATGGTTTGTTGTTGTTGAGGTTGCTAGTGAAAAATTCCACAACAATTTCAAAATAGGGTACATAGGGTTTGGCTTAAGAGTCACATATGTGCAACAAAAAAATGTTAGACAATGTTCAAAGAAAGGCAAAAATGCAACTTGTTGGGCATGTCTTAGTTAGCCAAGTTGTAACCTTCCACTCACTAATATAAATGAAAGAGGCAAGGGTTTGTGGTGGTTTTTTATGGCATTAGTGATGGCCAATCAAAGACAAAAAATGGACAAAAAAAGAGGATGGAGAGGTATGGGAGGTTGTGATGGGTTTTGTTGGCTTTGGTGATTTAGAAGTGAGAGAAAAAATTGATAAATTTTAAAAAGAAAAAAAGAGGGACAGTGAATGAAAAAATACAAAGGGATTGAGAAATTGAAGGATAGAAAGAAATAAAAAAAAATGATTAAAAGATAAAAGAAAGTGACAAAGAAAGAAAAATAAAATTGTACATATATCTTCTACATTAAAAATTTTGGTTACAATTTTTTTTGAAAATTTCAATTGCACAAATCATTTGTAGTAGAAATTTTGGGTATTAAAAATTTATTGAGAATTTGAAGTGCTTAGATTTGTAATTCCACTATACACTTATTTTGGGTATTGAAATTTTCTCGAGGTACATAGATGCGAAGTAGAATTAGGTTTCAAAAAAAATTCCAACATTTGGGGTATACAACTTTATAGTTGAAGTGGGTATTAAAAAACTTTCAAGGATTTCTTTAATGCTAGTGCGTTGCAAGTTGTCAGAATCATTTTTCTTCTTCTCCTACACCACCATCTTCATTGCTTTCCATTACAAATGATTTGTAAAATGCCTTAAGACAACAAACGCATCATTAGACATTCGACAATTTATTGATCACCTTTGAAGTAACTCCTTAAACATCATTTTTCACTTTTAAGTTTTAGTGGTTTTAATGGCACAAATGTTAGCTCACATGAAGATGGTCTTTGCTTTCTTATGATAACACAAAACAAACACAAGTAAACACAAATAAACACAAAGAAGAGAAAGAAAGGGTAAGGGATTTAAAGTAAACAACTTGTGTTCTTCCTGAGTAATACTGATGGTGATAGTTAGGGTCTATTACAATGTTAGGGTGATGCAATGGTCAAACTTAACCATAGGTTGTTTTGGTCAAAACCAAATGCACACCACTTGCATGAATGTCTTCCAAGCCATGCACATTAACGAACACTTTCATTTCTTCTTGTGAAAAAATAAAATAAAAATTAAGTTTATGCAATCTTAGACAACCACAGAGTAATCAAGGGGAGGATGACCATTTTGGTTTAACCCATTCACATAACTCACACAGTGGGATGGGGTCAAGTGTAATTCCTGTAACTTGAACAATGTGTTGATAATGACGTTATGTATAACAAGCTAAATTAAATGTTGGCAATGGCATTGGGTAAAAGGAGTTGAATTAAACATTAATGACAGTGTCATGTATAACAAACAAAACAAAACATTGGCAATGGTGTCTAATAAATGCTAATATTTTGACATTGTTTTATTTTTGAATTTTGTATTTTAACATATTATTTTCAAACATACAAAGTTTATCATAAGAACTACAAAAATCATAAGTAAAACACAACATAAAATTCATTTTAGAATACATATTTGCACAACTATTTCCTTTGCATTGATCTGAAAATGAAATTAGACCATGCCATATTGAAAAAAAACAAAACATGAAACAAAAATACACCATAATATCAAATTTCTTTTCCATGAAAACTGATTTTTAATGTTATCATGAGCTTCTTTCTCTTTCAAAATTACTCAATGTTTTTTTCCTCATCTTCATAATCCTAATTATGTCCAACCATCTTTATACATCTTTTAGAAATCCTTTTAGGTTCTTGCCATAAACCTCAATTCAAAACTTTTCATGAATAAAAATCAACTCATTTATTTTGTTTTGCCATTTTTTTGTCCACCATGTTAGACATTGATATTATGTTTCTATCTAGTTTGTCCAATAAGGACAACACAATTTTTCCCCTAACAATGTCAATTATAACAAATTGAATTGACTGTCAATGTAAGGTGATGGTTTTAGTTTAAGGCAATGGCATTGGGTATAACGAGCTGAACTAAGCGTTGATGATGGTGTCAAGTTTAACAACTTGAACTAAACATCAACGTAAGGTGATGGTGTTAGTGTAAAACGATGGTGTCAAGTTTTTATAAATAGACTTAGATACAACACAAAGAGCATACACAAATATAGACACAAAGACTATACACAAACATATGCATTGATCCCCTATGTATCAATTTCATGCGATGTTGTCAAGTTTCGATAGACAAACATAAACACAACACAAAAAACATACATAGACAAAGAGAGAGGAGACTATGAGAAAGGGAAACATAGCTTAGTTGATTCGAGGAAAGAACTATAGCGACCATCAATTCAATGTTCTTTTACATCTAGGGAGAGACAAAGAGATTGCCCCATGTGGCATCTGGGGGGTTGTCAACCTTAGGGTAGAAGGTTATTGTTTTAAAATTTTCTATTTAAGAACCCTCAACAAACTTGTGATTGTGCGATTGTTGTTACAAAGCTTTAGACTTATTATAATTTTAAAATAATTGAATGGTAATAAAAACATAATAAGCCCCTGAGATTTGAGTTCTTAATGTTTACTCACCAACTGTTTTACCCTAGTGTACTTTATTCCTCTTTGTTTAAAAGTGTGTACACCTACAGTACTAAAATAGCCTGTACCATATATTTTGGATGAAGTATATATTTAGGATCAAAATAGTGTGGAACTCAAGCTAGTGTGCTTGAGAGTTTCTTTCAGATTTTTGGCATGGCAGGTAGGTGTTTTTCAGAAGTTTTAGCAAATTCAAAAACCCTAAATCCTAATTAGGGCCTAACCAGCCTAGGTACTACAGTAAAGGATTCAGTGGGAAGTGCTGTTGTCTGAGGTTTTTTAGAGAGTTCAGATTCTGTCCATCTTGGATTCTGTCAAAATGATGACCCGAGCTAAAGGGATGATGTTACTATGGAATATACAGCCTCTTGCAAGGTTCATCTAAAATACCCACATCTTTGAGCATTTCATTTTTGGAAATGCCCATTTGTGATGGACACTGGATTTTGTTGGGATAATTGTGTGTCCACATACACTATATCTTGGCGAAGGTGATTATGTAGAATTAATCAATTCGGTAAGATATATTAAAAAACTAAATCTTTCATGGAATAGTAAGCTGTTTGATATCCCTTTGATTTTCTTATGTTGAGCTTGATTTTCAGTTCCTTACATTTAAGGTATGGGCAGAGTGCAGACAGGTATCTGATATCACTTACTGCACAGCAACAAATTTTTGACACTAATTGTTGTTTCCCCCCAGTTTAGTAGTAGTCTGGCTCAAATTGTGTTGCAAAAGACCCAAAACATGTGTTGGGCGGTTCTTTACATTTTGAAAGACCCCTCACATCTGGTTCTTGCATTACTTGCGCACAAAAGAAGCTCGACCACTCTAGAAACCACTTCTCTTTTCATTGATAAGATCTGGTCATGTGTTGTCAGTTTTCTCAATAAAAAATTTTAAAGAGAGAAAACGAGCTTGATTTAAAACATGATTTGACATAAATTTTCTCATTTTTTTGGTTCCTTTTACACATTAAAAAAGTTGATGACAATTTGTTTTTTAAAAGGA
>Ga0116229_10010952_pt1 | contig 13495 bp, 11 predicted proteins | sample S1TSphgellanicum_3_FD_87313 | JGI IMG/M metagenome (GOLD analysis project Ga0116229, IMG submission 87313) | Host-associated microbial communities from peat moss isolated from Minnesota, USA - S1T2_Fc - Sphagnum magellanicum MG | ecosystem: Host-associated > Plants > Peat moss > Unclassified...
AAAACTTCATCCAATTCTTTGTGTAGGGTAAGGTTCAATGACTTGGGTGTTTATGAAATTGAAAGTTGAGACCCATTTCATGTCAAATATCCTCATGTTTATGTGTGTGAGACAAGTGACATTTTTGAATTGAAGCTTTTGTCAAAATCTCTACAATGCACAAAGGACATTGCAATTTGAGTTCTTTCCTTTTTCTTTCTTTTCTTTTTATATATATTTTTTTGAGGTTATATTTTTGTCATGAGGAATTGCCCATTGTGATGATGTATTGGAGTTCTTTTTCCATGATTGACACACCTTTATGCAATCATCCAAAGTGTTTAGGTGAAACTTTTCTTCACTTCACTATTTTCCAAATCTTTAGTGTGTTTTTAAGCTTGATGCCTACATTAACCCAGTCTCTTGGTTGTGAATCTAAGCTAGGATCACACCACATTGCATGAACCCTTTATCCATGTAATTGTTTCTCCAAATTCTCCACTAAGAAATATTGTTTTCACATCCATTTAATGAGTGGAATTTTTTTTCTTCCCAATTACTATGAGAGCAAAGTATGCATGCACATGTTTTCAATGCAAAGTCTTACAACATTACAATTTGCATGTTTAGTTGGAATGTGCTACCTACCATCAATCATGAATTGACTTGCATTGTTTTAAGAAGCCTTTTTTATCATGTTTGCAGTCCATGGTAATCACATACGTTGGCTATGATTGAAAGGAACAAATCCATCCACCAAAATCCTGAAGGGAGGATTAAGAAGAGGAATGGGATTCAAGCCAGGAAAACTAGGGCATTTCAATCACACCCCACAAGTGTAAGGCAGTTGAAAACAACTTTCAGAGATGGAAGCTTATATATCCGTATCACAAAGGTTGATTTGAAAAAACCTTGACACCAAATTTTTCCACCACTTACATTTTTTTGGTGATAATTTCTTTGAAATGTTGAAAGATTATTTAAGATAAAAGCTTTTCACACCACTAGCAAGTTAACACATGGAAAGACACCCTTGCCCCTTTGGCCATGTACTATTGGCTGACGTTATAAGAGGGCTATGTTAATGAGTTGGTCCAATAAAAGCTCCCAGCAATAATGGACATCAACTATGCCACTTTCGTGTGCTTATTATAACTCCTCCCACTCATCACAATTCTGCTGCCTGCCGCATACTTGATGGCCCTACCTTACAAGGCCTCATTTTTGGCACCATGGGATCCAAGAAGTCCATGTCTAAGGATTTCCTCATGTAGTTGGGAAATTTCCTCAAACTGCACATAGGTTCATCACCACCCCAAAGCAAAAGCTATGGGATTAAAAACTCATTGTGGAGTTCATTGCTAGAAACACTCTATGCATTTTGAGCTATTAACGACACCAAGAGCAAGAGCATCCTCTAACATGGTACTTGGACCTTGTGATTTGGGATCACATCACCTAGCAAGGGGCAGGAATGTTTGGGATACCAAGTTCAGTAAGATGAGACTAAAATCTGAATAGATGTTTTCAATCTCTACTAAGCTAATTAGGATTGTGTAAAGCGTCTGTCAAATGAGACTTCATCAAGAATTTAAGGGTTGTCCTTTGGACTAACCTTGACAATGTAGAATTGTCGTACATATTGGGAAGGAAACAATGCCACAAACCTGAGTAGAAGATGGCTTGGTCAGCCATGGAATTTTTTTGATCATGGACACAGCCTCCTGATGTGATCTGAAGGTCAACTCTAGTGGGATACTGAGAAGCTGCCTTGTCGTTGACTGGTGCTGCTGACAATCTGGGACAGCCAGTTTGTAATTTTTCTTTCAATGCCCACCAGGATCTGCACCTAGGTTGGAGTTTGCAAAGCTCATCCATCCATCTAGACTATTCACTCCCATGACCACAAATGGCCTCAACTCAGAGTCTGGTGTCCCTGCCCAAGCACTTCCATTTGGTGGTACTTCACCGGTTGTTGAGCTTCCCACCAAAGCTGGCCTTGAATTTGTCAATCCCATACTGATTCCATTTGATATTAAAGAAAGCCCCACACCAGGAGAATGGGCAGGTGCAGCAATGAAATCGGTAGTTGGAACTCCTGGAGGAACCCAGGGAATTGCAGAAGAAGATTGACCAGTGTTGCGCACAGCTCCCATAGGTGCAATACTACCCCTCATGCGACCTGCAGATCTCCAGTTATTTCCACAAGTTGGAGGCAATCCATGCCCACCTAATACTGAGGAATCACCTGGTGATCTGGCAGGTAACCCTCCTTGAGATCCTGGAAGTTGTTATAATCCAGGATGAGCAGTTGCTTGTTGTTGGGCATATGAGAACTGAATACCATTAAGAAGACGTTGCTCAATGCTTTGAAATACCATACCTTGAGGAGTTGACGACCGTGGTCCTATGGGGGTTTGCAGTGTTTGCACGCCTCGCCATCTCTGCCTTGCCTGACAGAATTAATTTGTAATCAATGAACAGATGACAGGTGACATGACCTCAGAAACCCACAGCACAAGAAAAAGAAACAAAGGTTAACAAACAAGGGAAAAGTACTGTCAAGAGTACAGATCAGCAAGCTCATGAACAGTTGAGGAGCAGTAATTGGTCTTTCACACCCCAGAGAGACCACTAAAGGGAAAGTACAAATCCTCACGACTGTGCAGACTTAGCTCTAAATATATACAAACACATACTATTCAACAGTCTTGCAAGCAACCTGCCAGATGTGCATTGTCAATGAATTGCCTGATTACATGAATATCTAAAGTTCCCATACTTATCTCGATGTCAGGCTGGTGCAGACTGAAAAAGATATGTGATACAAAACAACCCTGAAAACTGAGTCTGGAACCCTAGAATGAGACTTAATTGAATGCTGTGAAAAGGTTAGGCTGCAAATGAGGAAGGCTTCTAGGCTTCAAACTGTACATAGAGTGAGTCATGACACTACAAAGATGCAGCATACTTGGTGCTCATGTACTAGGCAGTGACCTACATTGCAAGAACATCACTGAAGTGCCCCAGACAACATCAGCCACCGCTCTTGTGTATCACACTACTGTGCACTGAAGGTGGGGCATGAATAAGCTACAAGCATCATTAAAAACAGAAAAAGGAAGCAGATAGGTAGAATGCCCAGTTGGGTGCATAGATATACTCACTGCACCAGTAGCTTCCCTTGGTGATGTATCCATGTCTGAAACCATCAGAGACTGAGGCAGCTGCAAGGATGCTGTGTGCCCACTACTTGAGGCCAAGCTGTTTACAGGTGCCCCACTACTGCCCAGGTGGGTACCAGGACTCCCATGTGAGCCCAGGTTTGCATAATAAGATTGACTATGTAGAGCAGGTAGGGCTTGTACTATGGCTGGTGGCTGAAGACCTGGTTGGCTATAGCCTTGTCTTTCAGACAAAATAGGTCTTATGCAACCTGAAAGCCCACTTGTAATAGGTACTGACCGCAAAGGCCCAGGAAATCCTGTAGAAGCTTGCATGCCAGTTGCAGAGATGTCACGAAAATTACTGACAGTTGAGGGCCCTGATGATGGCCTCAAGAGACTGCCATCCATCCTTAGCCCTTCTTGTGCAGCTGGAGTAGCTCTACGACTTTGATTGCAGTCTCCTATGAGCACTTGCAAAACCTGACTACTAGGCTTTCTGTCTGGTGGTTCAGCATCTGCACAATTCATTGCTTCTGCCCTAAGCTCTTCCTCAAAGTCACTGTCACAACATAAGTTGATAACTGAGGCTTCTTCATCATTCACGCACACTTTGCCAACTTCAGACAAGTCGTTGATGGCTCCATCAATTCCATTCATGCACTTATCCTCACACAGCACCACACACTTCCATGACCCATCTTGCATCATCAAGACTTCTGCAACTGTTTCATCTGCTTCCTTCAGAACCTGCACATATAAATGTAAACTTATTGCCATCGACTTTTAAAAGAAAAGTTCTTAACACATGTCTCAGCTCAGATCCCAGAGTCATGCTATCCACAAGTCTTCCAATTAGTTGGGATTGCAATCTGGACCTATATAGCTCCCAACTAACCTCTGATTCTGTGATTGTAATGAAAAACCAGTGCAGGCAATGGCTGTTGCAACACATAATCCATCTGAAATCACTAGTCAAAAGGAACCATGCTGAATTTAATAACTCAAGCAAGTTCCAATACTTTCTGATTCGACACATCATTAGTTTCAAATGCCATCAGAGAAGCCCTGAGTGTAATACATACCTTCTCCATTTGTCGGTCTACCCTGAGATCCAGCCATGTTATACAACAATTGCAGCATGGGCACCTCCATGCTGGTCTCCTCTCATTAATTTCGAGGAAGGTGTCATAATCAAAACACTGAGACATCAAGACTTTCAAAACATTAAGATCCCCACATGGATCACTCACAAACTTCTTTTGAAAAAGGTAAGCTAGATCCAAAGAGTTAGGTCAAATTAATGTGATCAACATCATATCCTCAATGAAAGTGCTACGTATTCCACACCAGCTTTGATACAGCAACCATGCAATATTTGAAAGTAGTACACTAATTAGTCAAGGGAATCTTAGGCTCACTGGTAAAGTTTGGAAGACATGCTTAGTGATGGGCCTTGACCAGAAAAAGAAAAACTATATGCAGCCAGCAGGTGACACCATAAAAGTGATACTAAAAAGTGCTCCTTTTCAAAAAAAACCCCATAAGACTGTATGCTAAACTTGGCTATATAACTAGGTGTAACTTGGATAAAATGACATCCTATAATAGATGAAGAACTGCAAGTTCATTTCTTCAGGAGACATATTCAACACCCTGGTTAAACAGTACCAACAGAACATATTTGACCACAACAGTATCAAGAAAATGTCTACTTTTTTCTCCTTTCCTGTTCGGGACTTGTTTCAATCCTGCAAGAGACCTATGTGACAATCTAAGAGAATGTGGAGAAAACTCCACAACAATATCTTGAAAGGTAACTCAATGATGAGTCCAATCATAACCTTATGAGAGTTGCTCACAAAGTGTCAGACTGTCACTAGCATCATCGGTAACCAGTTGCCATGACTCCCCACTGACTTCATCAGCTCCCAACAGTGAGTTTAGATAAGAGTACAGGAAAACTCAGCTACTGCTGTAGAGACATAGCTAAAAAGAAACATTAATAGTATCCTTATTCAAGCTACAACAAGCTGGTGACAGTAAGCTTTATTTTGGATTATCTAGTCCTTGTACAAGCAAGCAAGCCTAAGGCATAGAGAGGCCTACATAGAGAGTAGTGAAATACACAAAACACCCAGATATGTGGAGGCTATAAAAGGGAAGACAACTAAAAGTACCTGTAGATGCCTGCAGGTTGCTGCCTTGACAGGAGTCACCAGGCGTTGATGACTGCAATGCCAAACAGTAAAGCAAGTTTTTACAAAGGCTGTCAGCAAAATTTTGGGGTTGATTGAATACTTTACACATCTAGCGGGCTGTTTGAGCTAAAAATGCAATATACTGTACACAGAAAATGCCTGCCTCTTAACACACGCTCAGAACATATGTGTTTTTCAGAAACCCTGACACATAACTTTCTTAAAAACCCTTGTACTTGAACCCTACCCTCTTGAACTGTAAATGACATGCAGTGGCCAGTGGAAAACAACCAGGTCCAGGTAAATTGCCAGTCCACTGTGGAAAATTTAACTAAAAAAGAAAGGGTTGACAGGAGAACTATGTTCTGCACCAGACTCTAACCAAGAATCAAAAGAGTGCCTAATGACAAATGTTCAGCTCTGGAGTAGACGTTTCGCTATTTCACATTGCAAGAAACCAACAGACTGACAGATTTAGAGCAACTGGCCCATGGTGTCTTATGACTCAGCACAATGGTCTCAGGTTGTACCCCATTGGGACCAAAGAGGCCCACAAGAAAGTAAATCCCTACTCCAGATTAGTGAAGTTCAGACTGAGAAATACCTGACTGGACAACGAAGAGAGACTCTTGAAGCACCCTCAACCACTTCATCATCTGCCTCCACCATCTCCCCCAATCCTGCAGTCTTTGCTGAAGGAAGAACATAATCTTGCAACTGAGTATTTGCTGTAGAAAGAGCAGTCCTGATTGTTGATGCAACTGCAATGCTATAGGGGCCTGCATTCAAACAAAATGATTCCCTGTTTACCCCCAATAGCTTGACAAAAGCATGCAAGAATGTCCATAATGTCTCCCCACACTTGAAATTGCTGGATTGAGTGGATCGCTGACACAGCTCCCACCTCATGCCTGGATGTAAGAAGCAAAAAGGAAATGGAAGGAAAAACAACCAGTGAAAGCTCAAGTGCTTTCCGAATCCCATATGCACCAGACAATTATAACCTGTGGAACAGAAATGCAAGTAAAAAGCTTACTTGCTGAACTCACCAGGAAATTCACCTATAACTTGTAGTACATTGGATCCTGCCTTTACCAGCATTGTCACATCTGTAGGCAATTGTGGTCCCCCATCCTGCCTCCCATGCCACACAGCCCCATGAAAAATGTGCCCAACCATAACTGACCTGACACTTGAACCTGGTTGTTCCAGACAAAAAGTTTGCCAAAAAAATGATGGAAGCTATCCAAACTCAATTTGAGCACAGCCTCCTTACCAGGAATCCCACAGTTACTCTCCTATCCACTTCCTTGCCATTCACCAAGAAGCTGCAGGGGTGATAAAAAGCACTTCAGAACTCCTACAATGAGTTGCAGGGCACAGAGGACACATACAAGAGGAAGTCCTCTCAATTCTAAAGGCTTCAATCCTAACATGGCAATTCACCAAGGCAAGCAAGTAGAGGTATTACCACATAGTGGGTTATAGACATTGTTTGTTTACAACTTCATAATGCTCCTATTGTTTCCTCCATGGCAAAGGTGGAAAAAATTTGTTGGACAACCTGGACCCAAGAGCCTACAATTGAGTAGAGAATGTAGCCTTACTTTACTTGTGGTGGAGTGATAAGGCATGCAGAGCTGTTGACAATATCTTTCCGACCTACATATAACCGCTGCAAAAACAACCCAATATGCTTTTCTGCATCATGATATGTTTCTTATGTGTAGAGAACCTTTGCAAAGTGATCCGTCATTTACAACACTCACCTGCAAAAGTACATGGAACCATTATATCTTGACCCTCAAAGAATGCAGAGTAAAAGCAAACACACTACCTGGGAGTTTACTCAAGAATGCACCACTAGGCATCTTATGTGTATTCAGGCAGTCTCATATATGAAGTTGGTCATGATCAATGAAAAGGGTTGACTAAATTTACCCACTTCACACAAAGGACAAATGATTTCATACCACAGATTCTGGACTGGTGAGAGGTGGAACATGAAAATCACACACCAAAACCTCATAACCTGCCTGCATACAAAGGAAACTGTGTGTATGTGAAGATGAACTCCACTTCCAACAACTTGCACATGCTTGGATGTGTCAGATATGATAACCTATCTTAATAAATTTTGAGAATTTCTCCATACTTACAAAAACCATCAACCTGAATAGAATTGAGAAAAGACCATACAAAAAGGACATGAAGATTTATAATCCCATAGAACAAAACAGGAAAAAGAAGAGACTCCAGCCCTAGAAACACAGGAAAAACTGAGTGGTTTGAACAATGGAGACAATTACATGCATATCCAGTGACCTTAGACAGCAACATGTGAGGCTTGATATCATGCCCAATTTCAACTGGACTGGTTTGAACTATAGGGACAGTCACACACATGTGCATTGACTTTCAACAGCAACATGTGATGCATTATAATATGCCAAAGTTCATAACTGACTGAGAACTGCTTTCAATGGGATACAGCCAATTCACATACTGCGTCCTACAACAGAGCCTAACAAAATGTGACCTTGAGCACTAGGGACAAGCAGACATCACAGCCCAAGACATATTACAACCCAACTACAGCTGGATTTGGAAAAAGAGCCTTAGTGATGAGCCTCAATACTTGTGAAGACTACAGGCCCATGATTAGTGAACATAAACATAAACCTCTACTCAACAAAGAAACCTAAATCCACCTCTTAGGGCAAGTCCACAGATGGAAATAACTAAACAAAAGAAACAGCTACACAGTCACCATACTGGGAAGTTGAACAAATGTAATGAATGAGAAGTATTGCCTTCCCAACCTAAAATTGTTGAATCATACCTTAGCTTGCAGGGCAACAAATATGGTCTTGATTTTTAATTGTGGATAATACCTGCACAAGAGTTCATGTTGATCCAGAGAAATGCACACAACTATCACAATCAGAATGCCTTATTCCTCATCAAACAACAATGTCTAAATCCACAGCTTCTCCTGACCTGAATTTATAGGCTGCATACAGAAATATATTGATGTGTGAGTGACAAATTTGGTACAAACTAATGCAATCAATACATCCAATATGTTTCAGTTCAAACTTCACAATTGTAATTCTGTCACATATATAGATATATATGCACACCTGAGGCTGGTTGAAGAGAAATACTCAGCAGCATCCCTGGTGTCAATGGCTGCTAATCCTCCAGAGCCCGAAGGTGCCACCATTAATTGAGCCATACTACTATCACTGTTCATTGTGAAGTACTCAAAGAGCTTCACAAAACAGGGAGAAGTTTATCAGACATTCATATTATGTTAGATTTACTGAAGAGTCTGTTGTAAATTATCCCCATACTTGTATGCTGAATACATGTAATGTAACAGTTCAGAATCAGGTGATGGATTCTTAAGGAATGAATCACCTCTCAATCAGGGACAGTATGGACTGGAATAAGCAAAAGAAAACTCAGAAAACTCACCAGTTTCAATGTAGCAAAAATGTCCTCTGTACCAGCAAGCTGCAACCATCCTGACTGACAGGCACCCTGTCCATCCCTCACAGAAAATAGCCATGTCAAAAAATGGAAGGGAAATGTGATCAACTCACAGGCAGAACTAGCACAGAAAAAAGGGATATGGAAACTGAAAAACCACTAGAACCCACAAAAGGCTTCTGAATGAACTCCATGATGGAAGGCCCACTCAAACCTGGTCCTGCCCAAAATAGTCAACTATAGTGACCATGGTGTTGTCCCCTGATTAAAGCTGGGCCACACCATTAACAATATCTCATATCTCTACTTTATTGCATCCATCTTTTTGCCTCCTTTTCTACATCATGTGCTCTGGACAGGGTAATTTCAAAATGATTGAATGGAAGCAGAAAGTGACCACATCATAGGCGAAGATTTTTTCCCTCACAGAAAAAGCAGTTTAACTTGTTAGAGAAGTTATTAATTTCCTTTTTACCAGTGTCCCTTATGATAGGTACTCAACTGAGATCCTCCCTGATCAATTCCTGCCCTTGCAGTGTCACTTCTTCAGATGCCTTGAGGCATGCTATACACGTTGCAAACTCTCAGGTTCTATTAAAAAACCTAGTGGAATTTTGCACCTCCAAGAGATGGTATCATGTCTAATGATAAATTTGTGTATTTTCCAGAAGGATATGGCTTTCAAATAATATGTCTATAAGCTCAATGTGCTATAAGCCCCCATCAAGCACATGTGATTGCCAACACTGGTTTGCTTGCATTCCTCAAAACCCTAAAATGTTATCATGATCTAGCAATAATAGCTCATAGAGACACAGGAAAGAGAAATTTGGAACAGAAACTGTAGGTCAAATTAAGCTCCCTCTTCAGTAAAACGATCTCCTTCAAGCAATGCAAATAACAAGAGAGCATCATACATGATGCATACCTTCACTGATAAGAGCAAAACCAACAGTGAGGGTCGGGCCTCTGTACTGTCCTTGAATTTACAAAGCTGCCACCACAAAAACGGTCACCACAAAGAGATATCACAAATTTATTCTGTCAAGAATAATTTCCTCATCAACTCCAAAAAAATAATCCATTACTGAATAAATCTCAAACAGCTGAAAGTTGGTAAAACACATTGCCAAAGATTCCGCAAGAGAAGACTGAGTAAACCAAGGTTCAAAAACCTAGTGAAAGAACAAGATGATGCTCTCAGTTCAACATACAAATTGTGAACCGGGCCATGATCATGCCATTTCAGGAAAACCCTAAATGATGTACAGTGAAGAATTTCTTCATCTTTCCGAGATGTTGTTGTTCTTAGACAGCAGATCTGGCATTATTTGCTTTAGCATTATTTTTTTTAGCAAGAGATTTGAGGGCCAAGAAAGTTGAATACAAAGAGCAAACTCAACAAAGGCAAGGCGTTGCGTGGAGAGTTGACCAACCAGCTTAATAACTGGGACTATCTCTTGCCTCCAGGGTGGCTTCATGTTGTAAGCTACTAAAGAGTCCAACATTCTGCAAAAACACACAACAAACAAACAAACAAACAAACAAGTGTAACTCTTCATTCTGAACCTTTTTTCTTCCACCAGGAGGACCTTCTTTGATAATCTCCTGACTGTTTGTTGCCCCGAGGAAATAAATGAATGAATAGAATATATGTGCCGTCCGCAGCATGAACTTGTTTTTGGCCAAGTGGGTATCCATCAAGAAAGAAAGAAAGATAAGGGGATCACAGGAGCAGCAGTATTACTTGGAGAGTAAGATGAACTGAGTGCAAAGATCCTTCACATTTGGAGGAGCGCCTGCCGCCGTCACCTCATTTTGGATCGTAATCACCTGTTTCCGCAAGGCCGCCTCGCTCCAAAGCCCTGTGGTGCTGCTCTTCATCCGAGTCCTATTGTTCTGCCTCATAGTTGTTCCTTTTAAAAAAAATTGGCTAGCAACTGAGACTTTTCAGCTCCTCGGGGGAAAAAAAAAACCAGTCTCTAAACAAAAGAAGCAAGGTGATCAAGAACACTCTTCAGAAATAACAAAAAGATCCTTGTCACGAGACAAGGAATCAGGACACGAGAAAAGAGAGAGACAGAATTTTCCATTTCCAATCTTCCGGAAGATTATTGCATGTTCTCCTCCTCATCCTCCTCCTCCTACTCTTCTTGGGCCAACTTTTTCACAGTAGTGCTGCTGCATCAGTGAGAAAAAGCTGAATTTGCTTTCAATTGAGCAGTAGTAAAACATTCTTCGGCATCATCAGAAAAACAAGAAAAAAGGATCTTGAACATCACTAGAAAAATAACAAATAAAACTGCTTCAAATTTGGGCGGAAGGTCAAGGAAAGAGACGAGAGAGAGACGCACAGAGACAGACACACGGACACACGAGAGAGAGAGAGAGAGAGAGAGAGAGAGAGAAGAGGGAAAGATTGAAACCAGAAGGAACGGAAAGAAACCACAGTATCCAAACCTAACCTTAATAGACATACCATTTGTTTTGAAATCAAATTCGCCACAAAAAAAAAAACTGCTGGTCCCAAAAAACAAATGATCGTTTGTGAATAGCCATAATTTCAAAATAAATATTGCAAAAAAAGTTCTAAAATTTCAATAGGCTCACAAATTCGACTATGTTTTTAAAAAATTGCCAATATAAGATATATATATATATGTGTAAAGAGAGATTGCAAACGATCTTTTAAAATCGCCATATTTTTTACACATGGTTTGAGTAGTTAGCCAAAAGGGGGTATTAAAATTTTCCTAAAAAATGAATCGCCAAATTCGAAAAAAATTCCAAATATATATATTCCAAAACCGCCATATTTCAATATATAATTCAAGTAGGTAAGCTGGAAAACAAAGGATGTTTTTTTTTTTTTTTTCATTTCATGCTTTTTGTTCAATACCAAATTTGGCTAAAACCTCCTAACCCTACTAGGGTAGACCTGGCTACCATAGTAGTAGTACCTTGGCAGCCTTTGAGGAAGTCCTGGAGTCCAGCCTTTTTTTTGGGTGCAAAAAATGGGAAATTTCTGCTGGGTCAATTGTTTTTCGGAAATTTTTTTTTTCTAGAATTTGGAAAAATAAAATAAAATTGCAAAAGATCTTTAGAAATCACCAATATGTACTTCTATACATAGTTCAAGCAAGTAGCCAGAAAAGGGTGTTTAAATTATTTTCCTTTTTAAATTTCCTTAATAATTTTTTTTGGCTAAATCAGGTTATGGATTATTTCTGCCTCGGCTAAATAAAAAATTAGTTATTATTATTAAAAAACACAGTTGGACACTGATTTTATTATTTATCTAAAAATTCATATTTTCACACCCAAATTTTGCAAAGGAAAAATAAAAAGTCGTTTAAAAATTCTTGGGAAATTTTCACTTCTCAACAATGGAATCTTCCAAACAAATTGAAGGTTCGGGGCGTAATGTCTTGTTGCTAGGACATTACGTGGCTTCATGATCAAGGTGTACATTACGGCAGATAATGCAATGTAAGTTTTTTCCGAGTAGGTGTACATTACGGCAGGGCCTCCCACCAATTACGGTGAGGAATTATGAAATGCAAGGCAATCCAATATGGCAAGAAATTGCATTTCATAATTTGGCTAAATGGAATATTCCTGCCCACAAGGTCATTAACGGCCACTAGGTGAGAATTATGGCATGGATTATTCACAAATTATTATTTGCAAGCGATTGTTAAATGAAACACAAATACAAGCCAAAAATATATAAGGTCTAAACCCTAATCCCTAAACCTTATAATTTTTTTGGAAACCATCTAAACAATAATAATAATAATAATAATAATAATAATAACTAGTTTAAAAATTTCTACCAAATTAAAAGCAAAGTCCAAATGTGGTGAAAAAGAATTCCCAAAACAAGATTTCTTGAAATTTGACAATTTACAAAATAATTTTTTTGCTACAATTTTATTTTCTTTTCTTTTTTTATATACATATTAAAGTCACCTTATATTAATTATAATTCACCATTTCAAATTATTACATATTTTTATATTATAGTTAAATTGATTATTTGAATAAAAGGAAACCTTATTTTTAATTAATTAATTTACAATTTTTACCCAAATTTAATATATTGCACCTTATATTTGTATTCATGTATTTTTATTTATTTATACTAATGTCCCCTCCATGTTTGCAACACATGTATCAAAATAGTTAAAACCATTGTTTAATTTGTGTATCTAACATTTTAAGGGGAAAAAACTACAAGTGAGGTTATTTTAATATAATTTTATTTTCAATATATTGATGTACATATTTTGAAATTTTGAGATTGATTAATGAATAAAAAATCCAAAAATATTTTTCTTAAAGTTGCAATCGTTGTTTGTATAATGTAAAACAATCCATACCTAGTTATTTTTGACAAAATTTATTATTTGAGTATTTAAATTTCTTGAAAAAAATTCAATATAAACTTTAACATAATAATATTAAGAATTTTTTTTAAAAATTAAAACTTAAAAATACATTTTTCTAAAAAATGTCAATAATATTTTTGACAAAAAATTGTGGCCTAAAAAGGTAAGTGAGATTCATGATTGAATGTTTGCACCCATTTATCAAAAGTCAATTAATGACCAATCTTGGAAACAATACTTCAAAGAATGTGATATGAAAATTTAT
>Ga0116229_10010954_pt1 | contig 13494 bp, 14 predicted proteins | sample S1TSphgellanicum_3_FD_87313 | JGI IMG/M metagenome (GOLD analysis project Ga0116229, IMG submission 87313) | Host-associated microbial communities from peat moss isolated from Minnesota, USA - S1T2_Fc - Sphagnum magellanicum MG | ecosystem: Host-associated > Plants > Peat moss > Unclassified...
CGGGCGGCGTTTGGCGGGGTATGGGCGCTTCCCCGATGCGTCCCCCCGATAGTGGGGGGGCAGTCCAGGGCCCCCCCCCCCCCCCCCCTCCATAGCTCCTTTTTTCAAATTTTTTGTGTTTTTATGTGTGTTTCTTAGTGGCGATGATGGATCTCGGCTTCAATTCAAAAGGGCAAAAAGATCCCAAATTGAACAAGTACCGACAAGTTGTTGACCGAGTTTGGGGAGCCGGACATCGAAATTGTCAGGAAATCGGCAAGCGCGGAAGCGGCAAGCCGATTTTCAACGGTCACAACGGCGATGACGATGAAGACATCTTCGTCTCCCCAGCTCCAGGTAGCGGCAGTATTCCTTCAACAAAGGACCTCCTTGCCCGACCGGTGCAAGATCCCAATTCGAAATTCCACGAGACGAATGCCTCCCTTCCGGGAAGCACTCACCTCTGGGACAAAAACTCGGCTGATCAAGTTCCGGCGCACTCAATCACTCCAAAGGAACAGACGAAGTTCTTGAAGGGAAGAGGAGAAGCTCGGAAAAACTAATCACGCAACGATGGCCGAACGAGCGAGCCCCCTTTTCAACGCTCACTCTCGTCGGAAGTCCCGAAGGAGGAGCAGGCACAATGCAAAAAGCGCCGAGCAAAGCCGAAAGGAACGGGAGAAGCTCCAGAAAGCCAGCCGCTCAGCGATGGCAAAACGAGCGACTCTAGCTCTCAACGACTACTTTTGTCAGAAGCTCCATACGAGGACATGGCACAAGTTGACAAGAGTACGACTGAGCGCTCTGAACGCAATCATCTCACCCAGGTACCTCTAAACTCTTCCCCTTTCCTTTCAGGCTTAGTTTCTTTCTTTGATGCCGCCAAGAGGAAAGCCGGACATATAATACCAAGTGCCGAAGCTCCGGAAGCTTCGGAAGCTTCGAACGCAAAGAACGCTCAGAGAAAACAAACAGCTCCCTTCGTGAGGGAACTACCTCCGACATCTTTGGATGTGCTCCCGGGCAACGGGACAGGTGCATCCTCTCCTTCAAGAGAGGATACCTAAGGCCCATCGCCAGTAGATTATAATCTCGAGATAGAAGCGGAATTCCCGACTGCGATGGTGATCGAGTTCCAAAAAAACGCGGCTTTGAGAGTTCGCAAAACGGTGATCGGAAGGACTCTGGCGGGCAGAGCTTCCTTCAAGGACCTCCAAGACTGCCTCAGGCTCCATCTCCAGACGCCCTTTTTGACGGTCACATTATTAACGCGGGGATACTTTGAGATCCTCTTCGGAAAAAAAGGAAGGGGCTAGAGCAACAAGGAAGCTCACGGCCGTAGAATGCAACGGCTGGGCTCTTTCATTCTCAAGATACTCAGCTCTTTTCAGACCCAATGAGCACAGAGCTGAAATGCTCCTCACACATTCCATCAAAGTACAATTCCCGGACCTTCACGTGTAGTTCCGCACAGAGAAGGCGCTAACCATTATGGCCAGTAGCATTGGGGAGGTGCTTGACATAGAATCTCCGGACTCGTACATCAAGAGACCGGCGGGGCCCATGGTCATGGTTGAGGTCAAGGACATTAGCAAGCTGGCCGGGATCATCAGGATACCATCAATGGCCGAAGGCGCCGGACCCGGAGACACAACTGCCCAGAGAATTCTCTATTCCGGATTGCTGAACCAATGTAGAAAATGTAGGAAGTTCGGGCACCTTGCCAATAACTGCCCTTTAAACAGGTCCCCAACACAAGAAGGCAACATTCCTCTCAAAGCTCCCACCGAATGGAGAGGGAAGAACGATTAAGGGAGAAACATTAGCGCTCAGCGCTGGAGCACAAAAAAAACCAAAGGATCTATGGATCATCGAGGCAAGGGGGGTTTCCGCTCAAACAAGGACCGCCCAAGCAAAAGAGAGGGGACATGTAGGAACCCAGACAGCTCCGGAAACCTCCAACACACCGCCAACAAAATTCTAGCAACCGGCGGTGAAGAGGAAGAGGAAAGGAAGCTAACACCCCCTCCCCCCACTCACACACCCGAATTGGATCAGAAGATGTTCGATTGCACCTTCTCACCGCCACACAGGCTGGCAAGAGAGCAACATAGTGTCGTCCTCCTCCCGGTCCAAGAATCCACTCCGAGAACCAGACTATCCTTCGCGACCTCGGAGTTGGCTAGCTCCCCAGGAACCGGGAACATGGCAAGCCTCAACCCATTCGCAGGGAACTATGGGGAAGCAAGCAGAACGGGTCCGCTCCAAAGACAACTGGAGGATCCCGGAGAGGGATGGACCTTCCAAGGCAAAAGAAGGTTGCCCGTCAGGATACTCTCCCCTTAGCAAGACTTAGCTGAAGCTCCCACCCGCTCCCCCCAACCGGTAACCACCCCGGGGGAAAAGAGAGGGCAGACTCATTCCGAGCTACACCACTCCTATTTTGAGTCACTAGGAATCTCGGTCCCCGAAGGCCAGGACTTCTGTAAGGCAAGGATATGGCCGGTCCTCTCACGAGAAAAGGATGAAAAGGAGCAGATTTTGGTCCACGTGAGGAATCAAACACCGTCAGACCTACCACTCAACATCCGAGTAACGGGCCCCCCGGAGGAAAGGTGGACCCACACCTCCGCTCAGGAAGACTTAGTCCTCCGTTTGGAAGCAAAACTTGAGGAAAAGGTTCTCAGATACAAGTTGGCGGTGAAAGGTAACCTCCACCTAGAATGGAGCTGGCAGGCTGAACCGGGTAGGGGAGGGATGGAATGCACCATCCTAGCCCACATAAGGACCGGATCCAGTGCATTCAGTGTGCAAAACAAACGGCACCTACACTGGAAAGAAATCGGAAGCATCTCAGCCATGAACAATGACGTGGGGGGCGCGGTAGCAGTGCACAATCTGCTCCTCAAGAGGGACCCTCGAACACGGAGCACCTAGTCCATAAACAGAAAATGGCTAGCATCCTGGCCTCCCCTCAGGCCGCCAGGAAGAAGAGATTCGTGAAATTAGAGTTGGGAAGCTTCGAGGGCAACCTCCCGACCGGGACCAACCCCTTCGAAGACCCCAAGGTCGCGGGAGGTACCATCCAACACGGCTCAAAACCAGACCAGGGATATGGAGAGATCGAAGGAACTCCACCATCGACCCTCACCACCCACCCAATCCAGATGCCGATTGGAAGTACCCCCCCACTCAACTCAGAACCCGGTCAGGGCTTCTACAAGGGATCGATCGACCAAGAGGCCACCTTAGAAATCGGGACGTATGTCTGAACGACCCCTCATAATCGTCTCCCTCAACGTTAGAGGGTTGGGGAAGGACTCGGCCAAGCAAAGGCTCATCAAGACTTGGCTATCCTCTCTCCAAAACCCACCGCAAGTACTCTTTATTCAGGAGCACCATCTGGACAAACAGGGGGTAACCAAATCAACAAAGGGGCTCGAGTTCTGGCAAGGGAAGGCCTTCTGGAACCCGGGAATCCCGATGGGAACCTCCCAACGCACTAGTGCCAGGACCGCCATCCTGGTGGACAGGATGACGGCTCCACTCATCAAAGCGGACAGGATTCTTGTCGAGGGAAGAGCTCAGTATATTACCCTTCACCTACCCAACAATTCCGAGCTATCCATAATCAACACCTACGCCCCAAGGGCATCCAAGGATAGAGCTCCCCTATGGAAGAAAATCAGCGAAGCTAATCTCTCGGCCGAACACATCATCCTCGGAGGAGACTTTAATCACTTCGAAGAGGAAAGGACCAGGGGCCAAGCGGGGGAAAGGAGGATGCATAGGAAAGAGGCAGCCACCTGGCACCACCTAACTCTGCAACACGGATTACTTGATGCCTGGACCCTAGACAACTTTAGAAAAATGTCAAAGAAAGAGTACACCTTCGACAATGGAAGGAAAGGCCAAGGGTCCGCCGTCTCTCGTATAGACAAGTTTCTTGTATCCCAGGAGCTAAACTCCAGGGGAGGAAGAATTGAGGCCGCCCCATCTATTAGAAAAATCTCCGACCACTCCCCGCTAGTGATAACGGTTTGGGGGCGCACATTTGCCCCACCCAAAATCGCCACATACTTCAACATCACCTTGCTTAAGGAAGATGTGAGCAGAAGTGCTCTTCTAGAGGCCTGGGAAGGCACCCAGCCTCCACCGAACCAAGACGCGGACTGGCCGGGATGGCTCGAAGCAGCCACCGAAAGGGTACTCCAATGCAATGGCAAGCTAGTGAAGGAGAGGAAACGGGAAAAGGGGGCCCGAACTAGAGGCCTCCAACAAAAAACCCGATTAGCGGAAATTCGGTTACAAGAAGATCCCGAGGATGAATCGATCAAGAACATCCTTTCAACGACACAAGGACACATGGCGAACTCCCTCCAAAAACAAGTGGCGCGAAATCACCAGCTCAGTGCGTCCACTTGGTTCAGGTACGGAGACATGTGCTCGAAAAGATTCTTTGACTTCCATCGCATCGGGAGGAAACGGACGCTCCTCAAAGAACTGACAATCGAGGAGGGGGAGATCAAAGGTCAGGAGGACCTGGCTCACTATGTCCGATCCTTCTACACGCATCTCTACACCTCGGAAGCAGGTGCTCCCGGCACCTCGGAAGCCCGGGAAGAGTGCTGGGCCAGCACCCCAACCCGGGTCTCGATCGAAACAAATCAAGAGTTGACCAAAGAACTCACCTTGAAAGAAATCCGAGATGCCATCTCCGCGATGCTGAAGGGCAAAGCGCCGGGATGCGACGGCATCCCGACCGAATTCTTTCAGGAATTCATCGAACAGATCTCCCCGACCCTCTTCCAAGCTTTCTCAGCGATGCTCAGGAGAGGGGAAACCTCAGAGACGTTTAACAAAGGGCTCATAACCCTGATCCCCAAGTCTGGGGACCATGCCAAGCTCGAAAATTGGCGCCCAATCACTTTATTCGGAAGTCTATACAAAATTTTGGCCAAAACCTTGGCCAGAAGGTTCCAAGTCTTCCTCCCGAACATAATAAGGCCCGGATAGACCGACTTCGTCGAAAGGAGGAGCATCCTCGACAACACCTTCTTGGCAAAAGAAGCCCAGGACTGGGCCGAGGAGAGTAACCAAGATCTGGTCCTCCTATTCCTAGATTTTGAGAAAGCCTTTGATAGGATCGAATGGAGTTTTCTCTTCGAAGCCTTAGCAAAACTTGGCTTCTGCCCACAGTGGATTAAGTGGGTAAACTCCCTATACGGATCGGCCTCGTCGGCCATCAAGCTCAACGAGGTGGAGGGAGTACCTTCCCCCTAGCTAGGTCGATGAGGCAGGGATGCCCCCTCTCACCATACCTCTTCATTATGGCAACGGACGTACTAGGCCATATGCTAGACGATCCCCGGTTCGGAGTTGAAGGTCTAACCCTCCCGGGAGATGGGAAAATCACATATCAGACCTTTGCGGACGACACCGCACTCTATTTTCAAGGCATGCGCGAAAATATGGAAAGGGCCCAAAAGGTCTTAGACATCTTTTGCAAGGCGTTCGGGGCGAAAGTCAACTGGAATAAATCATGTGCGATATGGGCCAGCAAAAGGGACAAAGAATGGGAGTGGGGCCGGGAGGTGGGACTCCAGTGGATCCCCAAAAGCAAAGGAGTAAGATACATGGGAATCCAGGTTGGATTCCATCTCCCCCCTGAAGCGAATTTCAATAAAATGCTCTCCGCTCTTAAAGGGAAGCTTATCAACTAGAGTACTTGCCGTCTCTCGCTAGCGGGGAGAATTCTAGTAGCGAACCAAGTTCTCCTCGCCTCCATGTGGTACTTGGCAGCAGCCTGGAACCCGAACCCCAGGATGTGTAGCCAAGTATGCGGAGTAGTGAGGAATTTCATATGGAGCGGTAAAGCCGACAATGCTAGAGCAAAAGTAAAATGGGAGACCTTGGTCCTCCCAATTTCGCAAGGAGGCCTCGGGATCATTGACCCGAAAACTCAGTCGAAGGCATTATTGGCTAAGCTCCTCATTAAGGGCCTCGCCCCGGGAGGAGAACCTTGGAAGGAACTCCTGAGGCACAAAGCCAACCAGACTAAGCTTCCGGTTCATGGGATGGGCCCAACCACTCAAGATATCAACTGGATGTTCGCGGCAACCAAACTCAAAAGGCCCCCAACCTCCCTGTGGAAGAGCATCCTCCACTCCTGGATGAACGTGAGATACGACCTCCGCAAATCGAAGCCGACCAACTCAGCCGAAACGCTGAGACAACCGGTTTTCGGAAACCCCTTCATAACCAACCAGGATGGCAGACCACTGGGACTTAGTGGCAAGAGCGAGGGGAACACCCTCGCGAACGCCGGATGCTCTAGAATCGACGACTTCTGGGACTCGGAAGAGGAGGACTGGAAAGGCCTCTCAGCCTTCGAAGTGAGTTTCCACCCCACAAACAGGTTAAATAGGAATCTCATTATAAATAGCATCCCTTGGGACCTGGCTACCGCCAAGAAAAAGCCGATGGTAGGGGAATGGGTTAGTAAAAAGGAATCTAATCGGACCGCCCCACCGAATTGGGTCTATCATATTACCGACACAAACCACGTCACCGCCAGTGCCAAGGAATTCAAAAAAATTTCAAGCGCTGGCCGAATCCAAGCAATCAGCTCTCTTGACGTCATCATCCCTCTTGAAGGGTACAAGCCGGCCAGAGTGCTTGCGCAAGAGGGCTATGGGGCAACGCTCAGACTGGCCGAAGACGTTCCCCCCCCAGGAAAAAAACCCCCAATCTACTGGATTTTCGAGTTCGGCTTCATCTCCAAGCTCCAGTGGGATCCCGAAGACTGGCACTGGCAACAAACGGGCAACATTGGTGACGCCCCTTTTTTTGGCTATTCGGCCAAGAGGGGATACCGAAATGCAAGGAGGAAGCAACACACCCCCAACATCATCACCGTCGTTCAACTTAACCTCCGAAACTCGACAGTCGCCCAGATCATTGCCAAGATGTGGCACAATGCCCGTCCATGCAAGGTGGGGGCGCTCACCTGGCTGATCCTCAACAATGGGCTGCCGGTCGGTACTTGGCTCCAAATCATGGGAATCTCGGCCACTTGCAAGGGCTGTGACCAACGACTCCCGGAATCTGCCCAACACTGCTTCATGGATTGCACCCTTGCTCGGCAGGCTTGGAATGCCTTTCGTAGTGTTTAGAACGAATGGGAGGCGCTCAACCGCCTCCACATCACCTGGCCCTTCGTCCTCCTTGGGGAAGCCGTCTTCGAAGAAGATGACGACCCCCCGAACCTTCACAACTATCACACTGGCGGATTCACTTACCGCCGTCAACCCCTCGACATCCTTAGGAACTTCTTGCTCTATTATCTTTGGTCCGAAAGATGCCGCAAACACTTTGACGGCCAATACTCCCTCAAGAGAGTTCTTCTTCAATCGTGGGAAGCCACGGCCGAGGTCGGCATGGCCACCTAGAGGGCCATTAGATCCTCTGATCAGAATAGGAAGCAAGAGCATCAGACTAGCATTGAACAAGCCTTTAGGGCTGAATGGCTTCACGGCCACATCTTTGGGGAGGGTGAGGCCGCCATTTCGTGGCGTCTGCTCCCCCCATTGTACTTTCTCAATTTTTCTAATGATTGAAAGGGCTGTTGCCTCCCTCCCCGCAAGGGGTTCACCCTGTGGTTAGCCACGGAGCCTACATCCAAATGGCTATTTTTCTCGGGACAATGAGAGTCCCGAAATCGCGCCAAATGGGACTCCCGCAACTTTGGAGCCCCATAACTTTGCGAGTAGACCTTGGATCACAATGCAGTCTGAAGCAAAGTTATAGCTCTCGTTGAGAACTTTCCAACGATATGTGGCACGCCCCATGCAGCTAAGTAAATCGGGTCGATTCCCGACTTTTTGTGATTAGGAGTCAAACTGGTAGTTCGACTCCCGGCCCTTCTTTTGGCCATAACTTGTGTTTTAGATGTCCAAATGAGCAATGCGAGCCCATTTTAGACATCTACGCTTCAAGAGCTTTCCAATGATATAAAGAACTCCACAAAAAATTAAGGTTTGACCCCTGCAATCGTTCTCTGAAGTTTCGGGAGTCCACCGGGACTCCATCTCCCCGAAGTGGGAGTTGCCTTGGGAGTGTGAGGGTTCATTCCCTCACACTTTCTAACACTCCTGGGAGTATGTGATGTCACTCCTAGGCTTCTTCTTGCCTTAACTCCCGGGCTTCCTTCCTCTCGGCCCATAACCTTGCAACCCCTTTGCCTTGGTCGCGAGCCCAAAGTTAGGGTTGCGACATAATTGCAAATGTGCACACTTCATAATCAACTATGTATGGTATATGGATTTTTGTGGCTAGGGTTTTATGAAATTGTGATTTGAAACCAACAACTAAAGAAGTCCAAGTCTGATTACCGAGGTTTAAATCTTTAGACACTTGGAAGCAAGGAAATGAAGAGGTCCTGGTTTAATTATTGGGGTTAATAAAATCCTTGGAAAGCTAGAAGTAAGGAGATGAAAAGGTCCAAGTCCAATTACTATGCCCCATAACAAATCCTTGGGAAGTGACTTGAATGAATCATTTTGTTGGTATGTTTTCCAAAGTTAGTTTGGTCTAGTTTTCATATTAGGTTTAGGGTTTAGGGTTGGTGACATGAAGGTTTAGGGTTATGGCAAGGTGGGGTGATTTGGACATCATTAGAAATGGCAAATCCCACATTTTCACCAACCCCAAACAATGAATAACATCATAGTTGAAGTTTGATGTTGAAATGGCCCCCATGGTTATTTCATCATCCTATCATTTTCATCCTTTTTATTTTGCTTTAACTAGTTCTTTCACATTCACATGGTATGTCAACAAATTCTACTATTCATTTGCTACATTAATCATGAGGACCTCCTCATCCATTAGTGTCCATAGGTCCCCCTTTTTTTATGTCTTTGTGTTTTGTGTCCCACATGTGGTCACTTTTATGTAATAGGGGTGAGATTAACTCATTATTAATTAACATGCTTCGTTCATAGACAGTCGTTAACTATAGGGGTCATGATGCTTTCGACCCTATTATGTTCCCTCTTTTTCCGTTTGGGTATGGATTGCATTTGTAAATATCAATGTGAGATTAACTCGTTATTAATTAACATGCTTCGTTCATAGACAGTCGTTAACTATAGGGGTCATGATGCTTTCGACCCTATTATGTTCCCTCTTTTTTCCGTTTGGGTATGGATTGCATTTGTAAATATCATTGATAGCTTCCACTTAAGTTTATCACGCCCCTATTCATACTATCATATTCCATAGGTTTTTTGTGTCAATGTTGAATGTGCCTCGTGTATTCCTTTAATTTTTATGGCCACCGACCCATCCAACATTGTAGCTTGGAATGCAATTTTGTTTTCATTTTTTTGGCGTTTGTATTTTTCTTTACAAGGTGGTGAGAATGGCCACTAAAAGACTTGCACCCACCTTTGTTGATATATAACAAGTGATTGGGAGACATTATAGGAGGACCACATAAATAAAACCCATGTTTTAGTTTCTTAGAGATTTTTGGATATGTTTTTGGATGTTTATCCACCTCCATTGACATGATGGACATTTGCACATGTAAGAGAATATGTTCAAACAATGTGTGCATTGGCTCCAAGCATTTTGGCATCCCATCCGATGAGACCATGACAACCCTTTGCTTTTTTGATCAATTGGCAAAATTTGACTTCCCACTTTTTGTTAATGATTTGCATATAGACACAAATGTTACTTTAGACTAATAGGCCTTTATTTTTGGTTTGGCATGTTCACCACATCTTTCATTTAACTATCCTTTAGGTAAGGTGTATGAACTTTTACAAGATAAATGATTTTATAATTGGTTTTGATTTCATTTTGAGGTGTGTGGGCACATTATTTGTGGTCATATTCCCCCATCCATATTGCAACATCATGCTTATTAAATTTGGAGAAGTAGATCGACATCAATATCCATCCCATCGTAATTGGAAAGGTGACCTATTGGCTAGTCAACCCCTAGGGTGAACACTTGCCATTCAATTTAAGGATACATTTGTGAAGCATTTTAATCCTCATTAGTTTGGTGTGGTGACATGGGTCAAGTGTGAAATGGTGGTTCACAAGGTTTGCACTATGTTGGATTTGCATTGAAATTGGGTGGCATTACAAATGGACATTCGTAACGCCTTCAATTCTGCATCATGAACAACCATTTTTCAAGAACTATGGTTTTTTTACTAATACTTTGGATTAATTATTTTTTTTGTTTGATGATTTTATGTATGCCCATCCCCACTATATTTATTCCAAACTTCTTGACATGAAGATTTCATAGGCATTTCGTTCAAATTTAATACACAACAGGGGGATTTTTTGGGTGGAGTGTTGTTCACCTTAGTACATCTTTGCGCTTTTCGCCTTACTATAGTATCCCACCCTACTTGTGTTTTTCTTTCACTCATCGATGATATGCATATCGTTGGTCTTGTTTCAGATGTGGTACTTGTCTTTTTATGATTGCATGTGAAGTTTTAGCATTAAAATTATTTTATTAATCAATGAAATGTGTAGCTTAGTTTCTACAAGGATTACACTTGTCCATATCACTTCTTTTAGGCTTTCTTACACCTGACATAAGTTTATGTGTTTCAAGTGCACTTTTGGGTTTTATGCCGTTTGTGGAATCCTTTGTCACATAGGCGTTTCATGAGGATCTCAACATAATAAATAACATCCCTATGCTTGTAAATCCACAACGCTTTGTTATGCCCAATTCCCTTGTTATTTACTACATATTGTACTTTTGTCTTCATGTATTTTGTAGCATTACTTTAACTTTGATTTGCATACCATGGTTATGTTGAAGAAGTTTTTGGGCATAGGATCTTTTGAAAATACAATTGGTCATTTGGTTTGTCATCAAGTCATTTTATTTGTTTTTCATGATGGCTTAACCTTCCCAAAGTGATTCAACTTGTTGGCCCCACCTTCTTGGGATGTTGGGCTTTAATCATTCCTACATTTGTTATTCATTTCCAATGAGATGATCACCCTATTCTTCTCAATGCAGTGGCACATGTCAAGATCGACACATTTCCTTTTTAGTTGGCATTGTGGGATACTTGAACTTTATTACCCCATGTTGTTCGGTTTTAGGTTCCCCCCTTTGAGAATCTTGTGGTATAATTGTATTTTCACTTACAAGTTTTTTTTGGGGACCATCAACATGAGTAGGAATTTGCCACACTTTTAATAAAAGTTTCTTTAGACACCATGTGAACATGTTTTCGGTCTTGTGTAGGTCTAATCATGAATGTTTGGTTATTAACCCATCTTATCACACTTGCATTTAGTTTGTCCTTGGCTCATTTCTTTTCAATGTTACGTACTCATTTTGGCTTACCGCATTTTATAGTTGCACATGTATTTCATGTTGTCAATGTGAACAAACCATTGATGACTTGGGTATCCATTTTTATGGTGTTCGTGTGGGAGTGAACACACTACAACTCACAATACTTTTCAAAATACCATTGTAACTATTGTTTTGGAAAGTGGAACACACTTAGAAAATGTTTTTCATCTTTTCCTTGCCATATTTAGTGTCGAATCAATATTCTTATCACCAAAGATGACTTTTGAACCTTAGTGGATGCTGTCATAACTAATTTGACCTATTCAAATATGGTACAACATGTATCATCCATGACAATGCATGTAATGACAATTGTTATTAAAAAAAAAACACAATCATACATTAAAAGATGATTTCATTATCCTTGCCATAGAAACTTCTCATTTTGACTTCTTTTTTATTTCTTATGCTCAAACCACTAGAACTCATCATCAATGGTCCTCTTTACTTCCTATGATGCTTATTTCTTGTTATTGACAATGTGTGTCCATAGTATGTATAGGCACTTGAGAGGCATTCCTCATCTCTTCCACACATCATAACCAATGCACCTCCTTTAGTAGCCAAATCTTTTTTTATTATAAACAAGGTTTTTTTTCTTTATAGAGTCTAGGGTTGGTGATGGTCTTACTAGATATTAAACCTGTATGTCAGCGGGACAATAGTAGGGTGCGACAATTGCAATGGGTTTTCTTTTGAACAAAAGAACCATGGTAGCTTTATTAGAAGGCTAAAAACTCCATGACTTTGTTTTTGATATAGGCTAGGGTTGGCATGATGGTTAACCCTGGTTCTAGTTACTTTGTTTTTCAAAAGACGTGTATAACAGTTTCAGTTTGACACATAAATATAACCAGGAATTCTGGTTCTTTAAAAAAAATACAGTTCAGATTCTGAAAAGCAGACCCAATTCCTACTAAAAATGGGAGGGATCTCATCCTAAAGGAACCCTCCCGCTCCTACTCATCATAATATATGCATGCTAGGTTAAAGAACATGTCTACCTTGTGCTTCACAATGGGTAGAGCTGGGAAGATGCTCTCCTAAATGTGGGGCCAAACTGAACCTAATTGCCTTGTTATAGGACCCCATTCTTGTTTTTTTTTAAAGGGTTGTGGTATAAAGTAAAGCCTTAAGGTGAGGGAATATAACAAGGCAATTAGGTTCAGTTTAAACAATCTATAACAATATAACAACGATCTTTGAGGTTTGGTCTCACTCCCCTCATTGGTGAGATGATTGGATTAGATTCCGTGAAAGATTATGAGATCATGGTTATGTTGATACACCGTTGTTGGCACGATCCAATTGCTGATGTTGATGCAAGATGATGTACACCAGATAGTGGGCATGATAAAGGTATATATTGGTCAGGTTGGCATCTAGATTTTGGAACTAAACGGTTGGCACCTCATGTAGGATTCGTGTGAGAACCTTGCGCACATTAAGGTGCCTTTACATTAAGAGCAAAAGGCATTGGTCACAAGTTTGTTGCAACTTGACCATCTTATGCGTATGACAACAGAGACCAAAGATCTGAATACAATTCATGTTTGATCTTTTTACTCTTTTAACCTTTTGCATTAATTTGCCCCCCGACATGTTCAATTCACCACCCAGAGTAGACAAGGGGTGTGTCACTCTGTGACCTTGCCATTTACATTAAAAGGTAACTTAAGGGAAAAAGAAGATGTATGAAAACTCAAATAACTCACCATGCAAAAAGATGATCTTCAAAAAATCCTCTAAAAGAAACCAAAATCCTTCAAGATATTATTATAACTCTATAACTAATCTCAAGTTTCAACACAAGCCAAAATATTGTCTTTCAAAAATCCTCATATAAAAATAGACCTATTATTTATTACCTAGGGGCCAAAATCCCTGAAGCTACTATATACTCTATAATGAATCTTAACACAATATCCTTGCCTTGGTAGGAAAGGCCAACAAAAGGCACAAGCATACATGAACAATTGTAGAATACATAATAGGTAGGAATTGGTCCTCAAAGACTAATTCTCCCCCTCAAGTAAACCTGGTATTACCTCAAGTCCCTGCTGGTAACTAATGCCTTGGGTTGGTTTTTTTAATATTAGGACAAG
>Ga0116229_10010962_pt1 | contig 13488 bp, 8 predicted proteins | sample S1TSphgellanicum_3_FD_87313 | JGI IMG/M metagenome (GOLD analysis project Ga0116229, IMG submission 87313) | Host-associated microbial communities from peat moss isolated from Minnesota, USA - S1T2_Fc - Sphagnum magellanicum MG | ecosystem: Host-associated > Plants > Peat moss > Unclassified...
AAAAATGCTTGCATTTTGGTCACAAAATATGTAATAATTATTGAAGTGTATTGTATTTTCCTATTGGATCTTCAACTATTTTAACTTATAATAATAACTACCAAATTATGAAATACCTATGTGTGGGTCACAAAAGTTGATCCAATGTGCAATATCCGCATTCACGGTTACCACTTATTGACATGAAGGGGTCAAATATGATTAAAATGGTTGTAAGTTCATTTAGTGCAATACCTTCATATTTTGTGTATCATATAGTGGTAGACAATTGCATCTTGTAAATGATAAGTAGTTAGTGTACACAAATAAGGAAAAAGTTAGGTCAATAATGTAATTATGTTAATAAGATGGCTAGGTCAATAGGGTAGCCAAAAGTTTTGTTAAAAGATTTTGTCAAAAAAATAGTCTTTAGTTTAATTCAAAAATACATAATTTTTTGTCAAAGGTAAAGGTTTTGTCAATAGGTATAAGTTTAACCATGAATAAAAAGAAGTTCTTCCAAAAGATAAAATTGCAATTCTTTATTCAATTTATGGATATAGACAAGAAAAATAAGAATGACAAATTTAAGACTTTAATTCTTGGATGCAAAGATTTTTAAAAAAGGGAATGAATTTTTTTTGAAAATTTAACTTTTGGATGTCGGAAAGTAAAAAGGAATGGGGTGCCTAATTTGATTCAATTTCCAAGGTAAAAGAAGTATTGAGCGGTTCTTAGACTGAGGGATAGATACCCACCATATATCAACCCAGGTACATATCCACTTACCCACAGGTTCTCAAAACTTTCAATTAACCGGTTTTGGCATATAAACACAGTTGTCAAATTTTTTTAAAGTCGAAGAACCAGTCAAAGAGTTGGTTTGAGGCTTGTGAAACAACTGGAATTCAAGATTCCTTGATTCTAAAATATTTAAAGAACCGAAACCGGCGGTTCTTTACAAATTCAAAGAACCGCTTACCCCTGGCAATGAGTAAGATTCCCCAGAACGTAACAAAATTGGGGTCCCAAAATCGAGGATTCAAAATGGAGGTCCCACCAGAAAACCACATCCGCAAAACCAACGTCCCAACTTCCCAAAGTCCCTTAGGTCTCGAACTTGACACTTCCAACGTGGGACCATTCATCGGCCCCTGACACACACCAAGTGTGCGTACGAACGTTCCTTCCCAACGGTCTTGTCTCCGTTCGCTCGCTCACTCCCTTCCTTTCCTTCTGCGGAGGATCCGCACGCTCTCTCGCTCATGAGAACCCCGATTCTGGACTCCTCACGGATACTTCATCCAACAGACCCCAGGGTACAGCCCGGGCTTCGCTACATGTGCGAGGCCCTTCACTCGCTTTGCTTCAGCGCGGATCCACGTGCATCGTCATCTGGCAGCGATCCCGCTGGATCCAAAGATTTACAGCTCCAAGGTGCCAGCAGCAACTAGTAGGTGGATAAGCAACTTTTTGAAAATTTGAAAATAGGTGACGGAGCGAATGATTTTTCATGTGAGAAATTTTATTATCTTTCCAGTGATTGTTTGTTCTTCTCGCAAATCTCCTCCTGTCCGTCCGTCAGTAAGTCAGTCAGTAAGTAGCATTATTAGTCGTTCATTTGAAGGGGTGTCTACATTTCTCTGCTGTGTCTTTCTATAGTTGCTATTTTTTTCCTGATGGTATGGATATGGGTTCAGCACAATCTGCAGATGTCATTGTCAAAAATTGTGTAATCAGAGTAGTTATGGTAGGAGGCTATTTAGGAGGCTGTTTTATAGTTTCAACCTTTCTGCAGGTGAAAATGTACCTAACCTAACCATTCTCAGAGTTATTCCAGATTAACTAAGGTTTCAGGATTGGAGATGCATTTCCTCTCAGTGGTTGTAACACACAGTCTGACACATCTTGGTGCAACTCTGTCACACACCATGAAGCATGTCATCAGACCGTCAACAGCAGACGGTGCATTTCATTACTATGATAAAGTCGTGTTCCAGATCTATACTGTCACTCAGGGGGTAACTTCTGTGACTCTTACCTTGAAATTAGGTTGTAGGTGACAAACACTTCAAACAGCAGAGACCCAGAGCAGGTCAATTAACTCTCTATAGACATGACAAACTTCACTCTACCAAGTTGTAGTTTCATAGTTTTCCCTACTTCACCCTCATCCTTACAGGTTCATTTCCTTTTTTCCCTCTTCTTTCTGGTTATTTTGCAGTTTTTCTACACTTTTTGGTGGTGTTGCCTCCGTCCCTATTCTTGTTTTTGTGCTAGCCAGCATTGTGCTACTTAACAGAAACTGAGTCCATAGTTAGTGTCTTACACCAACCTTTACCTGCTGGCAAGAGTTGGTTGGTCTGTGACCACGATGCATGTTTATTGCTGGTAGTCACTGCACTAGTGAGAGACTAGCTATGTTTATAGTTGGTTTCAACTTCCCTTTGAGGATTTGCAACTGAAATTGTATGAGGGTTTCAACTTATGGCCCTTAGATTTGGAGATTAGGGTGAGAGTTAGCTTGAGTGGGCAGAAATACCCTCCTATGCAGGTTTTTAGATAGTTTTTGAGACAAATATCATATAACACAATGTTAAATATTTTAAAATGAAAATTTGGAATTGCGATGTTGTAATATGTAACAAATAAAATACAAAAATGTTGAGATGAATTCATGCATATGAATAAAAGTGGTATTTTGGTAGTATTGTAGAAGCACAAATTTGTTGTCCAGTGGAACAAATACCTCTTACATGTAGGGAAATGTTATGGTTCTAACTACTTATATGAGAAATAATTGGTAGATTTTTATAAATATATTTTAGATGCATCTTTTGACCAATTTCTAGGCCCATCCATTGAGAATGACTATCCAAAAATTGTGGAATTGGTAATGTGTTGGATACACCCAATTTGTCCACATGGTAAAATACCTTATATTATTAGGGAATGGTGGTAGACCAATTTTGAATATGTTAACAAGGAAGTATATTAATGCCCCATCAATTTTTTGTTTGTGAATATACACATGGTAAGGTTTTTTTTTTAGGAGGTTTAAGTTTATAATTTAAAGCGTAGTGAATACCCACCAAATACCCAAAACAAAGTGCCCATTAGGGTATTGGAACGGGAAGAGATTTGCCACCTATCTTTTCTTTTTGAAATGAACAATAAGTTTTCATTGTCAATGCATACTTCCCCCATATTTGATATAATTTTTTTACTAACATCTTGATTGGATGAAATAATTTATTCTAACGACATCATATAATGAATGAAATTTCACATTCATGTACATTATTGGATGAAATCCATCATGCACGTGTATTGATGGATGAAAATTTTAGATTGGATGGCATTTCATAGTTCGGAGATATTTTCATGGGATGAGAATTTTCATCATATGAAGTTGTGATGATTAATACTGATGAATGAAATTGAATCGTTGACAAAATTGTGAGTTTTGGTGGCCAGTTTACAAGAAGGCACATAGATAGTTCGGAGATTTGACAATCGGTAGGTGGTAGGGTTTGACTATTGCTACCACCTTGAGTTTTCATCTCGATAATCTTTTGTAGTTTGCTTGCTTTTAAACATTGTTCTTGTGAAGGTTGGTGTTGTTTATGGTGATGTTGGGCGAGTCAAATGAAGTGAAGAAAATCATTATTGTCATGAAGGAAGTGAAAAAAATCATTGTTATCATGAAGGAAGCGAAGAAGATCGTTGCTAGGAAGGAGGAACTTGCACATTTAGGTCAATCATTCTTTCATTTAGACTAGCATGGGTTAGATATGTCAACATTTGTCTTGCTCTTGACATATTGTTGAGCACAAATAATTTAGGGTTTTCATTTACAAAAGAAGATCACAAACTTGTGTGCAACAAAGTTTGGAATTTGGAAAATTGTCTCTTAGTTAATCAAGGATACATTGTTTCAAGTAAAAATGCACTTGCTGGGGTGAATGTTGACAACGGGGAACCATTGTCATCTTTGTTTGGACAACTACAAGTGGGTAGAAGCTATAACCCAAGATGTAGAAACATCCTTTACGTTCTTCTTGCAACTACAAGATACAAGCTAGATCCATTACCTCGTTGTTGCATTGATCATCCTTACATAAGTGATCTGCTACTCTTTAGGGTCCCACTGTAGGAATATCCATGGGGGGTGAATGTTGTTTTATGTAATGGAGAGAACTGTAGTGCCCATTTAAAAAACTAGACCCTCTATTTGCATAAGATTGAACAAAGTTTGATAACTTATGTGTACATAGGAAGGTGGTGGATTGAATCCAACCATGACTATTTAGAAACATCTTTATTTCAAGTAGGACTTTCATGTGGCAAGTTAGTGCAAAGTTTTGATTTATGTGATGTAGTTAAATGCAACTTGGTGTGTTCAAAGATTTGCATTCTTTTTTGAAGTGTATAAAGCTCAAGTTCATTTGGCTTATTGTGTGTGTAGGAGCTAGGAGAAGAAATTTGGGTTGATTGGTAGAGTTCAACAACTTTAAAGGAATCTAATCTATCTATCTTTTCACTGGTTCAAATTAAAATGGACAACAATGATTATTTTAATAATGTCTAGGCAAATTATAAAAACAACAAAGGTGTGATTGTTCTAGTCCAAGAACCTAATTGTTAGGAGAAGTTAAAAACATGGCAGTCATTTTAACAATGTAGGCATAATACATGATGTTAAACATTTGTATAGTATGAGATGAAAATTATGGTTTTGAAAGCACATACGTGGAAGTTGATGCCACAACATTGAAGAGCTAAATACATCAAGCATTAAGTTGATTAGTTTATGGTCCTAAACTTGAATATGCACTTATTCACATGTATTGAAATATGAGCGGCTTTGGGAGTTAATGATTATGTTTTATCCAAAGATGTGGGTTTTAGGCTTTTTAAGACAATTACTGGACAATGCCATCTGATATTGAAAGTGCCACACTAAAACAAAGTCATTTGATTTGTGGCGATTGGTTGTACATGCATTGTTTTCAAATATAGGTGATTAAACATTGAACATCTCCAAATATCAAGCCAAACTTGGAGTAAAGAGGTTAAGGTGTGTTTGGTGATCTATTTTGGGTTGCCTTACATTGTGCATTATTGGTTTCAATAATTGTTAGAATTGTATATATGGCATCTTTAGTTGATACCTTGGCATTTGATCATTTCAAGATTCACTTGATGATGTGAAATTCCAAATCTAAAGTTGCATTGTTTTCTTATTGTTTGATTGATTACTAACAAATTTCTACTTAGAGACAACCACCTAATTAGTCAATCATTTCTTCACATGGTGATATCTTCTTCTAGACCTAACTTGATGCATTGTTTAATTTCATGTTATATGATTGACTAATGATTTTGTAAATTGTTGCATGAAGATAACTATAGAGTTACTAGTCAAGCAACCCTAGTCAAAATAACTGAAAACCTTGGCATGAATTGATGACACAACAACAATTTTAAGATGTAAATTGTTGTTCAAATTTTGGGTTCAAACATTCAGTTTGTTTTTGAACTTGGGGCTTGATCAAATGAGATTATACTAAACTTTTATGTTTTTGGTTTGGTGGAACTTTCTAGGTTTTCTTATTCAAGTGTTAATGAAATATTTCGACATCAAAGGCTATGAGATGCAACGGGGGATTTCTTAGATATCTTGCCCAATGAAATAAATTTGAGTTTCATTTGGCCAAAGATTTGTGACATCAAACCATGTCATGAAAGACTAACAACATTTCTTAGCTTGCGTAATTGTAATAAGGCTTGGAAAAAACTAGCGGCTAATAGTGATGAATATGCATTTGTTATTTTGGTGCATTGCGAGGTTCAACTTGAAAGACAATTCTTGGAAAAAGAGACAAGGAATTCTAAATGTGGAATCATGGACCAAAATGAGGTTGATTTTTATTTGATTCCTAAATGAAATAGACATTTCAACATTACATGGCATTGGTTTGTAGGTTTGGAAATTGTAGTAAGAGATTTTTTTTACTTTTTTATTTTGTACTTGGACATTGAAATGTAGCATGATGCATAGGTCATGCAATTTTAAAGATATTTGAATGCCAACCATATTTAATTAGCCTAGTTGTATGTTTTTTATGTCAAGTGAAACAAGTTTTTTGGAGTTGTTGTCTTATGAATTTGTATATAGGTTAATCATATATATTATAAATATAATTTTTTTATAATCTTTAGGGGAAAGTATATCTTAATTATTGGTAATGATTGCATAAAGTTGTCCTAAATATGGACATTAAATGGCTTTGAATGCTCTTCTTAACCCATATAAGACAATTGGGTGAGTGTTCTTCATGTTAAGCAATGTTGTTTTATGACTATAGATTTGTTCATACAAATTATAATTATTTCTATTTAATTAATCCTTCCCACGGTTTTTTTTTGTAGCAACAACCTCTAGTGCAACATGGGCATTTTGTGGCCTCGAAGAGAAAGAAGTCCTTTTAAAGAGAGTTCCCTTTTTATTTAGCTTTAAGCAAGGATTGTATTTTTGCATGCTAATGAAGGTAGATATTTGGGGGGATACAGTAAGGCCAACAATGTAAGACCTTGTGAGTGAACACCACATTATTCTGGCCAACATTTTCTTCAATAGAAAAATCAATAAGGATGTGGAAGGCGGTTTATCCTTGGTAAAGGTATGTTATTATTATGATTATAATTATTGTCCTTTCTTGAGAGAAAATGATGTGCTCCCAAGTCCCTAGTTAGCACCAAGTTGAGGCTAAGTCACTCAAGTTGCGGAAATGCAGGGGACTCAGGGCACGCTCCCAGCTTCCAGCATTAAAAGAGGGGGGGTAAGAGGGGCATGCTGAAAGCTCCGAGATTAGACTAAGAAGAGGGACAAACTATTTAGTTACTCGAACTTGTATTAAACCAACCAACAAGTTAGTCAGTTCACATTCTGGAGCACTCTTGGTGCTAAGACAAGCCACGGACAACCCTGGATTCATTTGACTAACCACGGCCTGAACTCGGGGGAAGCCACCACCTTCCCCCATATAGTATTCTCTATGACTCTCCACCACACTTGCATCCGAATGGCACTTTTTCCCGAGACTCCCAAAGTGGAGTCTCGAAATTGTCCCGGTTTGGACTCCCAAGATTTTGGGCGTTCATAACTTCTCGCTCCAACCTTCGATTGGGATGAGTTCTGAAGCAAACTTATAGCTCTCCTTGAGAGCTTTTCAATGGTGTGTTGCACTTCACCTACACACACCGGGGTAGAGTCGATTCCCGACTTTTAGTGGTCGGGAGTCAAACTGGCAGTTTGACTCCCGGCCCTTCTTTCGACCATAACTTGTGTTGCAGATGTCCAAATGGCTCATGCAAGGCCATTTTGGACATCTACACTTCAAGAAATTTCCAATGGTATAAAAAACACCTCAATGCAAGGTGTTTTGGCCCTTGCAGTCACGTTTTTCGGGAGTCTCGGAAGACTCCCAAGTCCCATTTTCGAGAGTGTGAGTGGCGACCTCACACTTCCTCAAAGTGGGGTTGCGACAGAAAGAGATAAAGAATTGTGTTTTACATTCTTTAAGACTAATGCATGCACTTGAGTGTTATCTTAGGAAAAAAACTTCAATATTAGTTTTGGACAATAATAGATAGTATCAAATCCTGCATCAAGGTGGGTTTTTACTTTGTCAAGCAGAAGGGAATGCCATGTGGCCTTTATATCTCCTCCCTAAACCCCTTGCAATATAATTATATGCATAATTACATGTGATTACATGTGGTCAATGTATGTCTAAACTGTAGTTGCATGCTAGTAGTTTTTATCTTGAGTGCTTTAGTTTCTTTTGGTGTGAAACATAGGTCTGATCAAGCTTAAAATGGGAAAGAAAAATATCATTCATGATTTTGCTGTTTCTATTGCCATTCTTTGATTTGAACCTGTGCCAAAAGTTACAAGTTTGGAATGCTTAATAGCCCATTGTTCCAACCCTTTAATAGTTCTCATTTGCAAAATATTATTGTAATCCAAATAACATGCAATTTGTGTATGTTACAAAGGATGCGAACCTTGTTTGAAAATTAGGGTTCCTTCATGATAATCATTTTGGTGTGCTTAAAGCATATGTTCAAGATATAGGTTGCCCCAACCATTGTAGATAGGTGAAAGCATGATAAAGTATACATAAAAAATTGCTAAAAAAAAATCAAGTTAAAAAAGACACAGTTTTTCATGAAAACACAAGAAAGTAAATTCATAATTTACTTAAATTTCCTTTTGAAACTATTGAGCCTTCAATTGGGTTTATTGTAAATCAACTAAAAAATTTCAAAATTTTTGGAATAATAAAAGTGGGGAATAAATAGGTTTGAAATTGATTCGTCAATATGGTGTTCAAACCTGCTTTTTCATTAGAAAATTTAATGAAATATACATGTATAAAGTTATAGCATAAAGATCATTGTATATTCAAAGGCCTCACCAAAAAAAAATCTACTTTCTCTTTGGTAAAATATACTCGACACATATTTGAATCAAATGTTACACTATGGAAAGTAGGCTTAAAAGCTACTTGCATTTAGAAAAATCTAATTGAAACCTATTTTTATAATGAAAAATTTAAAAATTAATGCATAATAATGAAGAAATATCTTGTTATTTATCATTCAACTAAAAAGATTGAATGTATAACAATGTAGTGATGGGTTTTGGTCCTATTTTTTATTCATTTGATAAATAAACTGCCAAGTACTTTTAGTTGTACACTTTATTGTGTTTTCACCTAGACATCTCAAAGTCTTGGACTTGGATGTTTGCTTGAATAGGCATAAGCTAAAATGGAGTGGTGCTTGTCCTCATAAACTTATTACAATTTGAATGAAGATACTATTAGCTTTTTTTGTTATCTATTCTTCAAGTGCTAACTAAAACATTTGTTGATTTCGGAAAAGGTGATACAAAGACACAACTCTTGATTGTTTGTTCTAACTTGAACAGATCTTATTATATACTTATTTACATCCACTAGAAGGTGCTGATGAAATTAGTGGGGAATACTAGTCATTGCCATCCATGATGGGGTTCATGTTTTAGTGTTTTGCAGGTGGCACTTTCAAGATTATGGCCACACATTATTCTTGTTAGGTTGTTTTAGTTTAACTATAATTCACACAATTATTACCTTCAAAAGTGCGCAAGTGGAGTTCTATTTGCAATTTCATAGATTTTTATACATGTTCATATATGTAACTTTGTAGGTGTAGAAAAATTTATGGTTTTTTAATTTCCACATTTGAGCATTCATGTCAATTGGCCTCTCAATGGTGGAAAAAACATGGTGGAACTGTGATTAGTTAATTTTCAAACTTGTTGCTAAAATTCCTGAAGTTAGTTTAGGTATTTAGTATCATATGGTATGGGATTAATCTAAATATAAGGTTTGAGCTCCTTGAAGAAAAACATGAGTAATAACTTGCTCAAAAACCACATTGATAGGTTTTTAGGTTATGGATTGGAAACAAATCCATGTATGATGGACTGTTGATGTTTGGCAATTTACAAAACTTTTGATGGGTTCAAATGTAAAAATTATTAATTTAAAGATTCAACATTCGAAAAAGATGTGCGAAGGGTTTCTAATTCCTAGATTATCTAAAAGTATGTTGCATTTTGATAATGATCATGGTCAATTTTTGATTGTAGACATGTATTTTCCTATTATATGCGCATTCTAGTTCAACATTTTAATTTCTCCTTATAGTTACATCTAATGTGTTTCTAATGTTTTTTTTCTCCTAATTTAGACTCCATTGCTCCTGTGCTCTTCTTAAATGCTCCTTTCATTACATTTGGTCATTTTGCACACCTCATGCTTTAGCAAACACTTGCCTTTAAAAGAAATTATGTTAATGAACTTGACACACCCCCACACTCCTTGAAAGGTTCAAATGTGAGTCCAAGAGTGGAAACATCGAAAGAAAAAGGAGTTGGGGTACGCTCCTTAGTTCGTAACACTTTAAGGGTAGAAGGGTGTGTTGGAGCTTCGGGATGGGGATTAGGATGAATGACAAGCAAGTCAATTATTCACACAAACCTACAAAAATCAAATAACAAATTGGTTAGTGCAGGGTTGGAACATTTTTAATGCATGGATGAGCCATGGGCATACACAGACTCACAAGATTCACCATAGCCTGGACTTGGGGGCTTCACCTTTAGACACTTATGTTCTAAGAACTTTCTAATGGTATAAGGGATTTTTCAATTCAATGAATTTTGACCCCTAAATCACTCTTTGAAGATTCGGAAGTCCATTGGAACTTCAACTCCCAAAGTGGGATCCCATTTGGGAGTGTGTGGATTCATTCCTTCACATCTTCTTACATTCTCCGGAGCATGAAAAGTGACTCTCGACTTCATTTTCGACCCGCACCCTTGCAAGCTCTTGCTTTGGTCGCGAGCCCAAGGCTAGGGTCGCGACAAAACCCAATCAATCCAAAACAAAAGGATGAAAAGTTTTGAACAAAACTACAAGTATAATTTTATGGTTCCTTCACAAATAAATCTTCAAACAAATTGAGACAAGAAACCAAGAATAAGAACAATGGAATAAAACTCAAAATGAGAATTGAATAAGAATAATAGTGGAAGAGGAGATAGACAACACAAAGGAAACTTTCATAAGATGATCTTTATGAGGAAAAACTCTTCATCCGTACATATGCACTTCTAGGACTCCACAAACATACACATGGACTATGTGATCAAAGGGTGCTTGAAGTCCCACAAAGAACTCAATGAAGGTGTTACATGCATTCCAGAAACTGTCAAGTTGAGAGCAACTTGAAAGAGGCTAGTCATTGAAGTTGGGAAATGTGTTATAGTGAGCAGTTCCAGATTTCAATGGAATGTACCAAGGCATATCTACAATAGTTTGTGATGTTGAATACCTCCTAGATGCAAGTCACAATTTATATGATGTGGAAAGTGTATCCCTAATAGCAAAGGGAGAAATGGTATGATTTTATGCTCCTATCAACCAGACTAATATTACTTTGTTTACAGTGCAACAAAGAAGATAATGAAGCAGGGGACTGATGAACCTTGCTGAGTCAATCTTTTCACCAGATTTAGGTAGAAAATGCTTGTTCAAGGATGTTGTCGTCCTCCATTAGAGCATCTGATTTCAAGAAATATAAGTAAAACAGTAATATCTGCTAAGATTTATGCCTCCCACCCTTAAGGTCTGTCCCATGTTTTGAGGCCATATATGTGTCAACCCCACACACACCCAATGAGAAGCTTCTGTAATCTGTGTTTCATCAGGGCAGAGGGAAAACTATGAGGATCACCTAATTTGAAACATGTGATCACACAACAAGTAGTTGGTTATTGTAGCATTTACAAAGAGCTGAGTGACCTGTTCAAGCTGGTATTGTTGCCGCACAATAAAGCCTTCATGCTTGATTTAGATCTCCACACATTCCTTCTCCATGTCTATAAGCTCCGGGTTGCCATAGCCATGTCTGTCCAGTATTGAATAGTGGACATGGGGGTGCTTCAACAATGTTTGCAATGGAACCACTTCCTGGATGGCCTGCCCTGACACCTCTACCACCTCCTCTGCAAAACTGTTGCAATGTGCTCCAAAGCCTCCTGGATTTTGAGTTGAAACCAAAGGAGAAAGTTTTCCTCTAGAAGCTCCATTAATCCACTCTCAGAAAGTTCCTGTGACAAGTTGAGCTCACCAGGGGATTGTCTCCCACTTCTTGCTTGCAAGATGACATTCCTGAGGTATTCATACATGTGCAAAGAGTTTTGGAACACGTATTTGTTTGATGGATAACATTTATGATCTATAATTTCAACCCATGAAATTCATAGTTTGCAACTACAGAGATGATGCATAAGACTTTTGCTTGGATTGGCATTATGGCCATTGACCTCATTCTGAATTTGGTAGGACATTTATGATCTATAATTTCAAACCCATGACTCATAGTCCGCAACTACAGAGATGATGCATAAGACTTTTGCTTGGATTGGCATTATGGCTGTGGACCTCATTTTGAATTTGGTAGGGCAGATGGGCATGTGCTGGGAAGACTATGGATATTGTAGTCTTCTGGGCTGAAGCCACACAACCAGCCTGGGAAAAAAACAGGAGGATTTTGAGGAAAATGAAGAGGAACAGACATCACAGAATGGTGGTTGCTACCTTTGTGTGTTAGGATTTCACTACATCAGTAAAACTTCCCTTGCAAGGACAGAGTCCACCCTGTAGGGAGGGAGTAGTGCAAAGATTCTACCTTCGTTCAAGACTGATATTGGGCATGCCTCCAATTTGTTGACATTCTGCAAGCTGCAATAACACATGGGCTGCAAGCATATGCTGCCATTTGAAAACATATAGGTGTAACAAAAACTCTAAGTACATAGCCTACTTTCCAGAGATTGGCTGCCACATGTGACTGCTGTTATATATCTTAGATGGCATTGTTGACAAGAATAGTCCATTTCCCATGTAGTTTGTTTGTCCCACCACAACCCACCGTGGAAGTTAATTTATCCACACCCTAGTTTGGTATCCTGAAGTTTACAAAGTTGCATGTAAAGGTCACAATTCAATTGGTATTCTGTTGAAAAATTTAGATAAAAGTGAATATAAAAAACAACACCTAAAGTGAATGTTGCACTTGGGTTGTCTCATAATTGCTAGCACTATGCAAGAATGGTACCAAATCAGAGCCCCCAAGCTCCAGAAGCTCTTTGATCAAACCAAGCTCAATCATTGTCTGGTACAAAATTTCATGAAGAGCTCGGTCTGGCCACTGCACACTAAGCTGTACAATCTGTCAAATGTAGCTCTCCCTTGCAGCCTCATTGAGCAACATCAACCTTGCCACCCCTGGAACTATGGGGCTCAAGAATAAAATTCTGGAACTACTTGTGTTTTTTGCAGTGGATTGGCCTATGAGGGAGCAGAGAGCATTTGTGGTGACATCATAGCATCTTTGCCAAGCCTCAAGTGCAGACTGTCATTAGACTTCTTCAACACCATCGTTGAATGCATCCTCAGATTGGTGTCAGAGTCTTGGCCTTATGTAGCGGCAATTCTACCACTACTTCACAAAACCTGTCACAGAATTTTGACCACATCAAACCAAAAGCCTAGAGACTTGTTACCCCACTCATGCACACTTGGATTTTTGGTTACTCCAAGGTCATGATGGTATTGGAAGGCTTTTTCATTCAATCTCTACACTATTTTCAAGCAAGTAAAACTTCTTAATGAACCATCTGTACAAATGACAAGTTGTTGCCCTTCCTGGTAGTCATCTACATGCAGCACAAATTTCTCAACCGCTGGGACGCACACAAAATAATTTTATTTTTTCAGTGAAACCTCTAATCATGTCAAGCCCATGCCAACATTGGAGACTGGGTGGTGCCACCCAAATTGCAATTGCCCCTCTGGATTTTATACAAAAAATGTGGATCTTTTA
>Ga0116229_10010963_pt1 | contig 13488 bp, 3 predicted proteins | sample S1TSphgellanicum_3_FD_87313 | JGI IMG/M metagenome (GOLD analysis project Ga0116229, IMG submission 87313) | Host-associated microbial communities from peat moss isolated from Minnesota, USA - S1T2_Fc - Sphagnum magellanicum MG | ecosystem: Host-associated > Plants > Peat moss > Unclassified...
AAATGATACAAGGGTTGGATAATAATATACAATGCACAAGAATGCCTTTGTTGACAATCTTTTATTTCCACAACATTGAGAGTCCCTTTAATTATGTGATATCTTACACTAAGTAAATCTTTTCCTCTTCCTCCTCTTATTAGTACTACAAAATGTTCCTACAAATTGTGACCAATACTTGATATATAAGCAGTAATTTCAAATCCAAAGGTTAATCTTACTCTAGCCACTTTATGCAAGGCGGAGTTTGGTTTTTTTGGTGCCGTGGTGGAAAATTCAACAAAAGAATTACCATGTATTGTCACTTTACAAAAGCATATGTGAAACTTCAACCTCATATAACTTTTCGTTCAAGATATTATTAACAAATAATTGCATATTCCATCTTTTTGATGTTTTAATTCAGAACGAGTAATATTCCATTTTTATTATTTCCATGAATCAAAAATGATGATTTTTTAATATATTTCTAATTTGGTAAATTTAAATAATATTAATATTTTTATTAATTCCTTTTTACAACATCATGATCAAATCTTGAGATCGTTACTATCTATTGGTAAGTAATCCAAACGCAAGTAATTGGGAAAATCAGTGGGTTGGTATACGCAATTATGCATTATATCGAATCAATCAAGAATTCATTTTTTGAAAAATATTGTTTGACTTTCATGCTTTGATTTGGTTGGCTCCTCCAAGATAGTTTTGATAACTTACAGATGTTTATATCAGGCTAATCGACTACATGAGGCCCACAAACATGAATAAATATGGCCAAAAAAAATATACATAAAAGGTAGATCTTTTTTCTTAGTGATTGTGGAATCCTTCATGATAAACTACTTGCATCAATCCTATTTTATTTTTATTACGTTTCCCGTGGACCAGGGAAAAAGGAAAAAGGATTATACCATGAAAGAGTAAGGGGCGTCAACCTGTTCCTCTTTAGACTATAAAAAATAGATTTTTGGTAATATGGTTGGTTGTACCCTTATGTCAATTCAAATCAAGAAGTCTTTCCATGGAGGCAAATCTTTTTTTTTCCTACTAATCAAAGGTATATTAAAGCTAGTTGCAAATCCTTCTTTGGTAGGGTGGCAATGTATGTATATAAAGTAGTTAATAGTTGCATAGGATTCCTTTTATGTAGTGATAAATCCTACATGTGTCCCTCATAAAAAAAACATTGTCTTTTTTTCTACTAAGCTTTCAAAAAAAATGCGGTAACACATCAAAACTTTTGAATAAGCATTAAAAAAAAATGTTGGCTAGAGGTAGTTGGGATTTTATTTTCCTGGAAATGGGTAAGATTTTTGGGACAAGGAAAAAAATTATGTCTGTATTTTCTTTACTTGGTTTTTCTCCTTCCCCCTCTTTTAACAATTCTTATATTAGGGTTAGATTGATTAGTGCTAGATTGAACATATTGAAAAAAATATTTTTCATGTAGAATTTGCTAAATCTAAATGAAAAAGGTATTGGATTGGAAAAAAAAGAGGTTTACGATTTTTTCGAAAAAACTAGTGGTTCAAATCAATAGGAATCCATATTTTCAATAGGATTACACGGTCGATAATAGGATTCAATCTTTACTACTATTTCTGTAATCATATGTGAAAAGAAGGTCTAGCTCCAATCAAGTTGTTCAAGAATAGTAGGATAATGGCTTTTAGTATTCCTACTTTTTGGTTTGTGTTTACTTATTAATAAGTTCTATTCGAGGTAGGGATATAACTCAATAGTAGAATATCACCTTGATGTGGTGGGAGTCATCAATTCAAGCCTAATTATCCCTAAATATATTCCGAGTGTTTTTATTTTCTTCTTCATAATTGAAAGAGGCTTGTGTGATTGACATGATAGGGTAAGGATGGGTATACTAGAAGTGAGCTTTAGGCTAACATGAAGCAAATGAACACGAGTTATCCCTTGGGATGAAAGATGATTCTCAATCAGCTTTGTCCATGAAGAAGGAAACAATAAGTAATGTAATTATGAATCTCATGGAAAGTTTGATCTTGGTTCAGGATGAACACTAACGACATGTTTAACACATGCAAGTTGGACGGGAAGCATCCTAGTGGTCTTTTCAATGGCGGATGGGTGAGTAACATGTAAGAACCTGCCATTGGGAAGGGGACAACAACCAAAAATGGTTACTAATACCCCATAAGTTGAGGAGCAAAAGGAGGAATCCTCCCAAGGAAGGGCTTGTGTTTGATTACCTAGTTGGTGAGGTAATGGCTTACGAAGGCGATAGTCAATAGTTGGTCTGAAAGGATGATTAGCCACACTAGGATTGAGACATGACCCAAACTCTGACAAGAGGTAACAACGGTGAATTTTCCACAATGGGCGAAAGCTTGGCGGAACAATGTCCTATGGAGGTAGAAGGCCCATGGGTTGTAAACTCATTTTCTTATAAAAGAAACAATGACGGTATCTAAGGAATAAACATTGGCTAATTCTATGCCAACAACTGTGGTAAGACAGAGGATGCAAGCGTTATCTGAAATGATTGGGCATAAAGCGTTTATAGGTGGCTTCTTAAGTCTATTGTCAAATCCCAAGGCTCAACCCTGGACAAGCAAGGGAAACTACCGAACTAGAATACAATAGGGGCAAAGGGAATTTTCAATGGAACAGAACAAAGATTGGAAAGAACACCAACGACGAAAGCACTCTGCTAGGCTGACATTAACACTAAGAGGCAAAAGCCAAGGGAGCAAATGGGATTAGATACCCCAATACTCATAGCTATAAACGATGGATACTAAGTGCTATGCATATCAACTCGTGTAATGTTATAACTAACATGTTAAATATCCCACTTGGGAAGTATGTTCGCAAGAATGAAACTCAAAGGAATTGACGAAGGCTCGCACAAGCAATGGAGCATGTGGTTTAATTCAATGCAACATGAAGAACCTTACTAGGGCTTGACATGTCGTAATTCTTCTTGAAAGAGAAAAGTGCCCTCAAGAACGTAGACATAGGTGGTGCATGGTTATCATCAGCTTGCACCACAAGGTGTTGGGTTAAGTCCCGCAATGAACGCAACCCTTGTGTTTAGTTGCCATCATTTAGTTTGAAACCCTAAACAAATTGTCGATGATAAACCGAAGGAAGGTGAAAATGACATCAAGTCAGCATACGCCTTACACCTTGAATGACACACGTGTTACAATGGCCAAGACAAAAGGTCACAACCTTGCGAGGGCAAGCTAACTTCAAAAACCCAACCTCAATTCGGATTGTAGGCTGCAACTCACCTGCATGAAACCAAAATCATTTGTAATCATTAGTTAGCCATATGACGATGAATCCATTCCCAAGCCTTGTACACATTGCCCATCACACTATGGGAATTGGCCATGCCCAAAGTCATTACCTTAACCATAAGGAGGGGGATGCCGAAGGAAGGGTTAATGACTAGAATGAAGTCATAACAAGGTAGTTGTATTAGAAGGTGCAACTGGATCACCTCCTTTTTAGGGAGAACCAATGCTTGTTGGGCCTTTTGGTTTTATGTTGCTTGACATTTAACTTGATACATGAAGCAAGCCACATCATTTGAACAAAGTTCAAAAATGGAAATTCTCCTTTTTTTTCTTAATAGTGAAGAGTGGAGTAAAACCAAGTCTGTGAGCTTATTACCCCAAGTCGAAACAAGCTGATAAGAGCCCATTTATCTCATCGTTTTTCATGAATGAAAAAAGTTAGGGACGAGTGTTCCTTCACCCTTGGTACTGTTGCAAGTCTTACAACTAAGGAGGCTTGCATGATGGGCTATTAACTTAATGGTAGAGTGTGCCCCTGATAATTACGTCATTGTGCTTAGGCTATGAAGCCTTTCAACCATGTAGATAGTTCAATGTGTTCATTAGTGCTTGACGCGAAAATATTGATCATTCAAAGCACCTTAACATGGCATATTCATGTTTCAATTAAGCTTTGAAACTTCGTTTTTTTTCAGGATGGATGGATGGGGCGACAATTTAGGTGATATCTAATGAAAATTCAACTCGCCATTCACTCATGGGATTTGGGCGGTCCAAGGGGGATTAGTCATCCAAGGCTCCTCCCTTCTTGAAAATCCATATATTCTTTATCAATATATGGATGGTTATTTTTCGAGCATAGGTTGAAGTTCAACCTAGACATGGAAACTAGAGCACCTAAATAACACATCTTCACAAATCGATAACTACGAGATCACCCATGAAGATTTTTCATTCTAGGGTGATGAAGGGATCATACCATTCGAGCCTTTTCTTACTTTTCTCGGAGATCCAAAGTAAACAATAATTAATATTCCTTATAAGAAGGCCCAAATGAAGCGTCAATTAATATTCCCTATCTAGAAGTCCTCTAGGGAAAGGAAGCCAGATTCTATCAAGAAAATATCTAGAAGGCTTAGGAGATTCTACGTAGTCATAAGAATGCTTGGTGCAAATGACTTTCAACAAATTCCTTGGTCTTCAACCTTTTTAGTCACCGGCCCCCAAATCAGTGTAATGGGATTTTTTATCTATTTTCTAATAGTGAGTTTAGGTTTAAAAAAGGATTTTAAAGTGTCTAGGGTTGGGCTAAGATGGTCATATAACGCCTTCTTTTCTCTTCCCAAAACTTACCATTCATGTAACGAGGGAAAGGGAGAAGGAACAAGCACACTTGGAGAGTGCAATACAACAAAAAGTTATATGCTATGTTCGGGAAGGATGAATCATTCCTAAAAAAATAAAAATCTACTGATTTTCTTCCAATTGGATAATAACGTAAGTGCAAGAATTTACTTCAGGGGTGAGGTCTCTACTTCAAGTTTAAGATAACCCAACTGTGTCGGGGAAAATCACAAAAAAATAAAAATGATTTGTTCATGGATGCTTCACTTGGTTTGGGTATAGGGGATATAACTCAGTTGGTAGAACACCACCCTTGTCATTAGGTCGTTGCACTTATAGGTTGGATGCCTAATTGTTTAAGCCATAATGATAATATTTTTACTTAAACCGATGGCTAACTTTTTTTCAAAAATGGGGAAAATAACTGGAACATGCCACTGAAAAACTTTACTGAGACAAAGATGGGCTATCAAAAGTGTAAAAAAGGTAGGATGGTAGTTGGTTAAATCTAGTATGGATCGTACATGGGCAATAGTTGGAGTCAGTGACTTTCTTAAGGTTACCTCATCTAAAATCCTTGGGGAAGAGGATCAAGTTGGCCCTTGCAAACAGTTTGGTGCATTATCTCTCTTCAACCCTTCAAGCACAATATGACAAGAGAAACAAACCATGGACCGACCCCATCGTCTCTAACCCATAGGAATTGCGAGATCGCCCTAAGGATGCCGAAGGCACCCAGGGTCATAGACTGACCATAAAATTTGATTCAAAAAGTTGAACTAGCTATCCACTTTGGTTGGCTAAGGGTCGAAAAGGGGTAACAACTCATTGTTAAGATTTAAGAATCAGGTGAAAAAGAAGAAAAATCTTGAGTTCTTCTATAGCTAGACAATTTCGAGCTACGAGAGTTCCTAAAATTAGATTCCAACTCAACCAACGCCTTTTGACAAAAGTTGCTCTTTGGAGAGCATAATACGATGAGAGTTGTAAGTTGTGTTTAAGGGGGAATTATTGTTTATCATTGGCCTTTATGGTAGAATCAATCAGAAAGGCTTAAAAGATGGTGGCTTACCCTGTGGCAAATGTCAACGGTTCAAGTCCGCTTGTTTTTAGCCTTTAATCTGAGCCAATACAATTGCATACATGTGAGAGCATGAAATAAATATGATAATAGGCAGATTGATCTATATATATATATAAGCAACTCCATATAGGTAGGTTGATCTATGATTTTTTATTTATGGACGTTGATAAAATATTTCTATTTAACACTTTAGGATGGTATAGCCTTTAACGATGAGGTTCAATAGAAGAAAGGCTTATAGTGGATACCTAGGCACCTAGAGATGAGGAAGGGCATAGCAAGCAATGAAATGTTTTGGGGAGCTGAAAATAAGCATACATCTAGAGATTCCCAAATGGGTTAACCTTTTGAACTATTGTTGAATTCATAGGCAAGTAAAAGACAACCTAACAAATTGAAACATCTTAGTAGCTAGAAGAAAATAAAGCAAAAGTGATTCCCATAGTAGTGGCGAGCAAAATGGGAATAACCTAAATCGTGAAAACAGGGTTGTAGGAGAGAAATATAAGTGTTGTGTTGTTAGGCAAAGCGGTTGAGCCTTGCACCCTAGATGGTGAAAGTCCAATATCTAAAAACATCACTAGCTTACATTTAAACTTGAATAGCATGGGGCACGTGGAATCCCGTGCGAATCAGCAAGGACTACCTTGCAAGGCTAAATACTCCTGGGTGACCGATAACAAAGTAGTACCATGAGGGAAGGGTGAAAAGAACCCCCATCGAGGAGTGAAATAAAACATGAAACCATAAGCTCCCAAGCAGTGGGAGGAAAATTAGATCTCTGATCGCATGCTTATTGAAGAATGAGTCAGTGACTTATAGGTAGTGGCTTGGTTAAGGGGAGCCACCGGAACCATAGTTATTGTAGCCTTAACCTTAGACTTGCAACCAAGGCAAGGACTTGCAAAGGTGCAATCTAAAAGTGAAGCCCAAGAGTCACATTTCATGTTTTCGGGAGTGTGGGAAAGTGCGAGGGAATGAACCTCCACACTCCTAAATGAGCTCCCACCTTGGGAATTGGAGTCCCAATGGACTCTCAAATGTTAAGAAAACAATTGTAAGGGTCAAAACTCATTGGATTGAAAAGTTCCTTATATCATTGGAAATCTATTAAAATGTAGATGTCTAAAATGAACTTGCATGACCCATTTGAATACTTAAAACACAAGTTATAACCAAAAGAAGGGTCGGGAGCCAAATTGCCAATTTGACTCTCAAGCACTAAAAGTCAAAAATTGCCCCAATTTCCTTGCGTATAGGTGGCGTGCCACATACCGTTGAAAAGCTCTCAATGAGGGTTAAAACTTTGCTTGGACCTCACCTCAATCAGAGGTCTGCACACAAAGTTATGGGCCTCCAAAGTCACGGAAGTCCCAATTTCGAGCATTTCGGGACTCCCACTTGGGAGTCCCGGGACAAAATGACATTTGGGTGCTGGCCCCGTGGCCAGGCACAAATAATACTATAAGGGGGAAGGTGGTGGCTTCCCCCAAGTCTAAGCCGTGATGAGTCTTGTGAGTCCATGTTTGTTGTGGTTCATCCGTGCACCAAAAGTGCTCCAACTATGCACTAACCAACTTGTTGTTTGGTTTGTGCAGGTCCGTGTGAGTAATTGAACCACTTGTCGCTCGTCTTAGTCCATCTCGGAGCTCCAGCACACCCCTCTACCCGTGAAATGTTGTAAGCCAAAAAACACGCCCTAATTCCTTCTCCTTTCGTTATTTTCAACTTTGGACTCGTAGTTGAGTCCATCAAAGAATTTAGGGGTGTGTCAATAGTGAAAGCAAATCTTCTTGGGGAAATTATCAATATTTATGGATTCAAACCTAGGTGATCTATCCATGACCAAGATGAAGCTCAAATGAAACAAATGGAAGTCCGAACCAACTAATGTTGAAAAATCAACAGATGAATTATGGTTAGGGGTGAAATGCCACTTGAACCTAAAGTTAGCTGGTTTTCCCTTAAATGTGTTGAGACGTAACATTTGATTGAACTATTTAAGGGTAAAACATTGTTCCAGTGCAAACTACGATAATAATACCAAATCGAAGCAAATTTTGAATATTAGATATGATCTCTGAATAACGAGGGATAAGGGTCAACCAATGAGATGGTGGGGATAAGCTTCATCATCGAGAAGGAAATAACCTAGATTATCAACTAAGGCCCCTAAATGACTGCTTAGTGGTAAAGGAGGTAGGAATGCAAACAACCAAGAGGTTTGCCTAGAAGTAGCCACCTTTGAAAAAATGCGTAGTAGCTCACTTATTAAACGCTTTTACGCCAAAGATGAATGGAACTAAATGGTCTAACAAAGTTGTGGGGTGTCAAAATACATCAATAGGGGAAATTCCACATGAGGGGGAAAGACTAGTGCGAGTAGGTGTGGATGAAGCAAAAGCGAGAATGTCAGCTTGAGTAACACAAACATTGGTGAGAATCCAATGCCTCGAAAACCTAAGGGTTCCTTCGCAAGGTTCGTTCACGAAGGGTGAATCAAGGCCTAAGATTAGGCCGAAAGGCGTAGTTGATGGAGAACAAATGAATATTCTTGCACCACCCCCTTGTTGGTCCCAAGGGACGAAGGAAGCTAGGTTAACTAAGAGATGGTTAACGGTTCAAGGACACAAGGTTAATTCACCTTCATTCTTTTAAGGTAAGGAGGGGTAGAGAAAATACCTCAAGCTAATGCCTGAATACTAAGCATTATGGTGTTGAAATAACCCATGCCACACTCCCAAGAAAAGCTTGAACAACCTTCAACAAGTGGGTACTTGTACCCGAAACCAACATAAGTAGGTACGTAGAAAATACCTAGGGGCATGAAACAACTTTTTTTAAGGAACTCAACAAAAATAGCCCCACAATTTTAGGAAAAGGGGTACCTCCTCACGGAAGAGGTTGCAGTGACCATGACGCGCTCCCAAGTCCCTAGTTAGCCCCAAGTTGGGCTATGTCACTCAAGTTGCGGAAAGATGGGGACTCGGGGCACGTTCTTCTAACACTAAAGGGGGTGAGAGGGGTGTGCTGAAAGCTCCGGGATAGACTAGGAAGAGGGACAAGCTTACTCAATTACACGGTCCTACATCCAAATCCAACCAACAAGTTGGTTAGAACTCATTATGCACCCTTTTGATGTTGGGACAAGCCATGGGCTACCTTGAACTCACTTGACTCACCACGGCCCGGACTCGGGGGAAGCCACCACCTTCCCCCATATAGTATTCTCTGTAGCTCTCGGCCGCACTTGCATCCAAATGGCTCTTTTTCTTGGGACTCCCAAAGTGGAGTCCCGAAACTGTCCCGGGACTTTGGACGCTCATAACTCCTCGCCCCAAACTCGGATCGGGACGAGGTCTAAACCAAAGTTGTAGCTCTCCTTGAGAGCTTTCCAACGGTTTGTCGCACTTTACTTGCACACACAAGAATCGGGTCGATTCCCGACTTTTAATGGTTGAGAGTCAAACTGCAAGTTTGACTCCTAGCCTTTCTTTCGACCATAACTTGTGCTGCAGATGTCCAAATGGCTCATGCGAGGCCATTTTGGACATCTACACTTCAAGACCTTTCCAATGATATAAAGGATGTCTCAATGCAAGGTGTTTTGACCCCTGCAATCGTGCTCTGAATTTTTGGGAGTCTCAGAGGACTCCCAAGTCCCATTTTCGAGAGTGTGAGTGGCGACCTCACACTTCCCTCAAAGTGGGGTTGCGACAAACCAGGCCCAGGCAACTGTTTACCAAAAACAGAAATCTTTGCAAAGTCGTAAGACCATGTATGGGGGTTGACTCCTATCTAATGCCGAAAGGTCAAGGAAGTTGTTGACCTGATGACAGGGAAGCTGGCGACCGAAACCCTAATGAACGATAGCCATAACTATAATGGTCTTAAGGTAGTGAAATTCCTTGTTGGGTAGGTTCTGACTTGCACAAAAGGTATAACAATCTAGGCACTGTCTCAAAGAGAGATTCGGTGAAATAAACATGTCTGTGAAGATGAGGATTACCTGCACCTGGACATAAAGACCCTATGAAGTTTTATTGCTCCCTAGGATTAGCTTTGGGCTCTTTTTGCATAGCTTAGGTGGAAGGTGAAAAAGGCCCCCTTCGGGGGGGGCTTGAACCATTAGTGAAATACCACTTTAGAAGAGCTAGAATTTTAACCTTGTGTCAAGACTTATGGGCCAAAGGCCAGTCTTAGGTAAACAGTTTATATGGGGTGTGAGCCTCCCAAAAGGTGATAGAGGTGTGCAAAGGTTTCCTCAAGCTGGATAGAAATCAACCTTTGAATGTTAGGGCAAAAGGGAGTTTGATTGCAAAACCCACCTGTCGATCTGGGACGAAAGTCGACCTTAGTGATCCGACAGTGTCGAGTGGAACAGTTGTCACTCAAAGGATAAAAGTTACTTTAAGGATAATAGGCTAATCTTCCCTAAGAATTCACATCGATGGGAAGGTTTGGCACCTCAATGTCGGCTCTTCGCCACTTGGGGTCGTAGATGTTCCAAGGGTTGGGCTATTTGCCCATTAAAACGATACGTGAGTTAGGTTTAGAATGTTGTGAGATAATTTGGTCCATATCCGATGCAAGCGTTAGAGCATTGAGAGGACCTTTCCCTAGTACGAGAGGACTAGGAAGGACGCACCTCTGATGTACAACTTATTGTGCGCACGATAGATGTTAAGTAGCCAAGTGTGGAACATATAATTGTTGAAAGCATCTAAATAGGAAGCCCACCTCAAGATGAATGTTTTCCTATTCTTACTTCTTTAGAAGTTTCTGATCACAAACCAAACATGGTTGAAATAATGATAGATTCTCCATCCTTCCAAGAGATGGAATGCTAAAAATATTGAAAATCCTAGATAAAATCACGGCAAGACGAGTCGTTTGTCATCACGATAGGTGCCAAATGGAAGTGTAATAATGTATGTAGCTAAAGCATTTTAATAGACTGAGAGATTTGAACCTTGTTCCTATATGACCTGATTGTTTTTATCAAACATTAGCCACCTATCTTCATCGTTAAGTTGTTTTACAACACCAACTTAATAACTCTGCCTAGAAGGTATACCTATGGTGTACCTTCCAAAATGAGAGCCTCACAATTATTAACCAATATGTTTTTCCCCTCTGCTTTTATTTATGGGTTTTTTGTTTATGGGTTGATATTCTAGTGTTTTAGGTGTAGAGGAACCACACCAATCCATCCCAAACTTGGTGGTGAAACTTTATTACAATGGCAACATTGTGGGGGAAGCCCTACGAAAAAATAGCTCAACGTTAGGATGAAAAAAAAGTTTCACGCCTCCTATTCTTTTTTAAAGGTTGCTTGCTTTAAAACCGCATACATACAAATTCCAATCTCCTTCTCTCCTCTTACTCCACACTTCAAAATGTAATACCTCTTTTTCTCTTTTATAAAAAAAACTCTAAGCTTCCGCATCTTCATCGTTATTTCATCGTGACAAACTAAAAAAAGGAAAGATTGCTTCTGGAAAAAACGCCTAATAACAGATCCTATGGAGGTAGGACCTGTAGTTCAGAGGATTAGAGCACATGGCTACAAACCACAATGTTGGGGGTTCAAATCCCTCCTCACCCACAACTAGCCCCAAAGGTTAATTCTGGGGTCGTAAAACAAGATATTTTCTCCAACCAGTATCAAATCTACTACATCTACACCGAGATCTTAATGCATGTTGTGACCTTATTTATTATCAATGATTTTTAAAAATAAATTGACACTTTTACCAACTAATAGTTAATAACACATTGGTATGCAATTGGAAGCCTTCACCCCAATTAGGAATTAGGTTTTGATAATTGGATCAAAACAAAGAATTATGGATTTGTTGATCTTAGTCTCTTTTTTTTCAGTATTTCAAAAAGGCCGTTATTTCCATTTTTTCGAAAGACTATTAGGAATAGTGACTAAGATTTTTCCTTCTATTTGTTTTCCACTATTTTGCATGAATGCAAACAATGACAAGGAATGTTTTGTCTATTTTTAATAATAATAAAAAGTTCCTAAAAAAGGATGGATCTCCCTAGGTAGGATTTGACACACCCCCAAATTCCTTGATAGACTCAAATGTGAGTCTAAAGTGAAAACAATGGAAGAGCAAGGAGTTGGGGCACGCTCCCTGGCTCGCAGCACTTTGGGGGTAGAATGGCATGTTGGAGGTCCAGGATGGGATTAGGAAGAATGATAAGCAACTAATCACCACATGAACCTACACAAAACCAAACGACAAGTTGGTAAGTGCATAGTTTGAACACTTTTGGTGTTAGGACGAACCATGGGCAAACTCAAATTCACAAGACTCACCATGGCCTGGACTTGGGGGAAACCACCACCTTCCCCCTTATAGTATACTCTCTGCCTCTCCACAAGGCCCACATCCAAATGGCATTTTGTCTCGGGACTCCCAAATGAGAATCTCAAAATTCCCAAAATTGGGATTCCCACGATTTTAGGGCCACGATTTTAGGCCCCCATAACTTTGTGTGCAAACCTTTGATTGAGATGAAGTCTGAAGCAAAGTTGTGTCAAGAACTTTCCAACGGTATGTTGTACACCACTTGAACGCAAGGAAATCAAGTTGATTCTTGACTTTTAGTGGTCGGGAGTCAAATTGCCAATTTGACTCTTGGCAATTTGACTCTCGGCATTTCTTTTGGCCATAACTTGTGTTTCAGATGTCCAAATGGGTCATGTGAGCCCATTTTAGACATCTAAGTTTCAATAGCTTTCCAATAATATAATAAACTCTTCAATCCAATGGGTTTTGACCCCTACATTCGCCCTTTGAAAATTCAGGAGTTCATTGGGACTCTAATTCCCAAAATGGGAATTCACGTGGGAGTGTGAGGGTTCATTTCCCTCACATTTTTTTGCACTCCTAGGAGCATGTGATGTGACCCCTGGGCTTCCTTTTGGCCCGCAACCTTGCAAGCCCTTGCTTTGGTCGCAAGCCCAAGGTTAGGGTTGTGACAGGATTTGAACCTACGACCAATCAGTTAATAATCAACCACTCTACCATTGAACTATTGAGGAACAATGCAGAGAATTTCATCTTATATTCAAAAAAATTTACTCTTTAAACCAACCTACCTATGGTGCATGAACCGTTGAAAAACCCAAAGCTTCGAAACTCTAGGAACTCACTTTGCGTACACCCTACCCTCTATTATACAAAAAAGAAATAGCAATAGCAATCCCCTCCGCCTCCCTAGAGAGCGCCTCCAGGACAAAGGGAAGCGGTTACCATCACCATGATCTTTTCCATGGTCTCCTCAATGCATATTGATCAATTGATTTCCACGGTGTTGCAATCTTGCCAATTTGTTAAGTAAATTCACTCTATCGAAGGGCAACAAAGACCTCTCCATCTTTGTGAACGATAATGGGGCGTTTGTTTTTCCCAAAAGCTAGTAGATAATGGTGAGATGGTCTCAATAGCCTCCTTTACCCATCATCTTTCCAACTCTTTATTTGAATCAGACATTATAACAAGCACTTGGAATCGCTATTCGATGACGAAATTTCTTTCAATCAAGCCCCCTGTTGGTGTCCTTTCACCCTTCTGCCTACCCGAAACTGTAAAACTTTTCTTAGGTTGAATGTTAGAACATGTAAAATTCTATCTGATATGCTTGCCCAATGGTTTTGGTGGATGAAGTAGTGAGGTAGTGGGAAGTCAGTTAGGGGAATCCATATTAGCGATCGTACCGTCATTACTTTTACTTTTTGAAATTCTACTTAATCAATTG
>Ga0116229_10010964_pt1 | contig 13488 bp, 10 predicted proteins | sample S1TSphgellanicum_3_FD_87313 | JGI IMG/M metagenome (GOLD analysis project Ga0116229, IMG submission 87313) | Host-associated microbial communities from peat moss isolated from Minnesota, USA - S1T2_Fc - Sphagnum magellanicum MG | ecosystem: Host-associated > Plants > Peat moss > Unclassified...
CGGGCGATTGCCGCCGAAATTGCCACGGCGGTTGCAACCTTGCGCGTGAAGGCGGAAGCCGAGGGCCGCGCCATTGGCGAGGCGGCCGGAAGGCAAGCCGCGCACGCCGAGGCCAGCGCGTCTCTCTCTTTGGCAATCGCCGCATTGCGCGAGGCTTGGTCGCAGTTTGAGTCGCCCATGGCGCAGAAGGAGCAGGATCTGGCGGAGCTGGTGACGGATTTGTCCTTCGAACTCGCCCGTCACATCGTCGGTGTTGAGGTCTCCGCCAATCCCGAAAGTCTCAAGGCCCTGGTCGCCAAGCTCATCCTGGAAGCGGCGGCCGAGCGCAAGCCGCGGCAGAGCATCGTTGTGCGGCTCAACCCGGCCGACCACGCGCAGCTTGCCCCTGTCATGCAACTCGATAACGGGCATTTGATGGCTGATGCCGCCATCGCCCGCGGCGGCGCGATTGTCGAAATTGTCGCGCCCGACGGCGATCCCAGCGACAAGATTGAATGGGACGCGACGATTGGCGCGCGGATTGAAAACATCCGCGCGGCGCTTGCGCTGCATTCCGGCAATGGCGCCGAAGAGGAGGCTGCACCTTGATTGATTTTGGGCGCGTGAAGACCCTGACCGCCGAGCGTGTGCGCGAGGCCTTGGCGCATGAGCCGGTGCGGCGCTACGGGCAGATCACCCGCTCCAGCGGGGATGTGCTGCATGCGAGCGGCCTGCGCGCCCCCATCGGCTCGCGCTGCCTGATTGAAGCGCAAGGCGGCAAGCGGCTGCCCGCCGAGGTGGTGGGTTTCGAGGCCGGGGCCTTGCTGGTGATGGCCGAGCAAGGGACCCGCGGGATTGTCCAGGGTGCGCGCGTGCATGTGGAAAGCGAGGCGCCGGCGCCGCTGATGGGGCCGGGGCTGCTCGGCCGGGTGGTTGATGCCCGCGGCCTGCCGCTCGACGGCAAGGCCCCGCCCGATGTCACCCAGCCATGGCCGCTGCTCGGCCGGCCGATCAACCCAATGTCGCGCACGCGGATCGATACCAAATTCGATGTGGGGGTGAGCGCCATTAACGCGCTCGCCACGCTCGGCCGGGGCATGCGGGTTGGCCTGTTCGCCGGTAGCGGCGTGGGCAAAACGACGCTGCTTGGCATGATGGCGCGCTATGCGGAGGCGGACATCGTGGTGGTCGGGCTGATCGGCGAGCGCGGCCGGGAAATTCGTGAATTTGTCGAAGATCATCTGGAGTCTTCGCGCGCCCGCAGCGTGGTGGTCGCCTCCCCGGCGGATGATACGGCGCTGGGGCGGGTGCATGGCGCTTACCGCGCGGCGGCGATTGCCGAATACTGGCGCGACCAGGGCAAGCATGTGCTGCTGGTGATTGATTCGCTCACGCGGCTGGCCATGGCGCTGCGGGAAATCGGCCTGGCCGTTGGGGAACCGCCGGCCACAAAAGGCTACCCGCCATCGGTTTTCGGCGCGCTCTCCGCCTATGTGGAGCGCGCCGGCAATGGCGCGAAAAACCAGGGTTCGATTACCGCGATTTACACCGTGCTGGTCGAAGGCGATGACCATGTCGGCGATCCGGTGGCCGATACCGCGCGCAGCGTACTGGACGGCCATATCGTCCTCTCCCGCGTGCTGGCGGAAGCGGCACTCTACCCGCCGATTGACATCGCCGCCTCGCTCTCCCGGCCAATGCCGGGGCTGGTGGGGCCCGCGCATTACCGCCTGGCCGCGAAATTCCGCAGCCTGTGGGTGCGGCGGCAGGAGAAGCAGGACATCATCGACCTTGGCGCCTATGCGCCCGGCCGCGACCTGCTGCTTGACGAGGCGATCCGCCGCGGCCCGGCGCTGGATGCGGTGATCCGCCAAAACGCCGAGGAGCCGGTCGGTTTGGCCGCCAGTTTCCATCTCCTGCAAGCCGCCATGGGTGAGGCCGCATGAAACCAAAATTAATGGCACGGCTGGATCTTCTGGCGGAGACAAGCCAGGCGCGGCTGCTCGATGAGATCAAGCGGCAGACCGCGACGCTGGCGCAGGTGGCAGAACAGCAGGAAGTGCTGGCGAGTTACCGCGACCGGCTGACGCAGAGCTGGCGCAACGGCAAGGTGATCGACGCCGCATCGGCGAAGCGGGCCGGGCATTTTTGCGCCGCCTCGCAAACCGCCGAGACGCAGATCGAACAGCTTGCCGAACAGACCAGAAAACAACTCGAAATCAGCTTGCAGAATCTCGCCGCCAACAAGGCGCAGCGGCAGAACCTTGCCGCGGCGCAACAAAAAGCGGCATTGCAGAGCGAACGCATGGCCGAGAGCCGCGCCGAGCAGCCACGGACCAACCCGATACTTCTACGCGCCGCGAGATCGTCATGAGCGGCGCGGCAAATCCTCTCATCCCATCACCACGGCGCTTCGCCGCTGAAAGCAGGGTATTATGAACCTTTCAATTCTCACCTCATTCAACGCCAACATCGCCACGCAGGAAGCGCAGATCAACACGCTGCAACAGCAGCTTTCCTCGGGCCTCGCGGTGACGACACCCGACCAAGGGCCTGCCGCTTACGAGACGGCGACTCTCGGCAGTGACCAGATCAGCGCGATCACCAGTGACGGCAACGCGCAGGCCAGCATTCAAAGCCAGCTTGGCAGCGCCGATAGCGCCTACCAGTCGGTCAACAATGTCCTCGATAACGTACAGGCGATTGTCGAGCAGGCGCTCAACAGCACTGAAAGTACGCAGAATCTGCAATCCCTGTCCGACCAGGTGTCATCCGCCTCGCAGCAACTGGTTGCCCTGGGCAATACCACCGATGCCAATGGCACCTATGTGTTCGGCGGCTCGCGCGCCACGATTGCGCCGTTTCAGCCCAGCACTGGTGGGACCATTGTGTATGTGGGCGATGGCGGGCAAAGCCAGGCAAATATCACCCCGGATACCACGGCATCGACCATCGCCAATGGCGAGGTGTTCGTCTCCGCGCTCACTGGCAATGGTTTTGCCAGTGTGGCGGCTTCGTCCACGAATACGGGTGACGGCGTGCTGCTCTCGGAAGGTGTTGCAAGCCCCACGTCGGCGGCGGCGTTTCAGTCGGGTACCGCGCCGGTGACGGTGAATTTCATAACCGGCGCCAGTGGCCTTGAATATACGACGACGCAATCCGGCGTCACCAGCGCGGCGGTGGCGGTGGCAACGGGCGACACGGTGCAAATCGGTGGCCTGGATTTTCAAGTCAGCGGCACGCCGGCCGCCGGCGATAGTTTCACGGTCTCGCCAAGCCGCCCGCAATCCGTCTTCGCCCTTACCCAAAACCTTGCCGCCACGCTCTCCAGCACTGGCAGCACCCCTGCCCAGCAGGCGCAGACCAGGCAGCAACTGAATAACGACCTGTCATCGCTGGCCCAGTACCAGCAAGCGGTCACCACGGCGCAGGCGCAGAACGGCGTCACCCTGCAGGCGGTCAAAAATGCCGGGACCAATAATAGCAACCAGTCGACCGCCCTGCAGGCCGCCGTGCAAAACGCGGTCGGCGTGAACACGCCTTCGGTGATCACCCAGTTGAACGAAACCATCACCGCCGTGGAGGCGGCCTTCAAGGCTTTCAGCACCGTGCAGGGCCTTAGCCTGTTCAACTATCTTTAGGAAATTGAAAGGACCGCCAGGAAAACACCGTGCCGGACGCCATTTTCATCGCGGGCTATTACCGCAGCGGCACCTCGGCGCTGGCGGGGGCTTTGCAGCAACTTGGCGTTACCTTGCACAACGATGCCAAGGCCAACGAGCATAATCCGCTCGGTTTTTTCGAAATTCCGGAACTGATCGAGCTGGATGTCAATATTTTTGCGCTGCTTGGCATTGAGTGGAGTGATCTGCGCGGCCTGCCGGCCGGCTGGCAGGCGCATCCCGGCATGGCGCGGTATCTGGCCAGGCTGGATGAAATTCTGCGCCAGCGATTTTCCACGGAGCCGCTCTGGGCGATCAAGCATCCGCATCTCTGCCGGCTGCTGCCGCTCTATGAGCGGGCGGCGCGCCAGGCCGGCCATAACCCGCATGTTATCAATATCACGCGCGACCCCTGGGTGATCGCCGATAGCCAGTTCCGCAAGAACGGGCTGACCCGCGCCCATGCCCTGCTGCTCTGGCTCAGCTATCTCATATCGTGTGAACGGCAATCACGCCATTTGCCGCGCAGCTGGGTCACGTATCAAGATTTGCTGACGAACCCGGAAACGCTGCTTCGGCAAATTGAGTGTGATCTTGGCCTTTCGCTGACGGGGCTTTTGCCCGATGGTCTGCGCGCGGCCTGCGCGTTTCCAACGCCGCGGCTGAACCGCAGCGATTCGACGCCGCCCGATGGGCTATACCCACCATTGCTTGCCGTCACCGCGCAGGTCTGGGACGCGATCCAGTCGCGCGATTTTGGACCCGCCACCTGGGACGGATTTGCCGCTTGCTGTAACGAGCTGATCGGGTTTTTGGGTGAGATTGGTGGCAGCAAGGCCGTGGCGATTGCTGGAATGGGCAAAGGGCATGGCGCGCCAGGGCCGCGGGCGGACGCCGCTTGCCTGCGCCCGCCTGAGCGCGTTGATAATGGTGCCCGGCAGAGACTGCTAAGGCTCGCCACCGAAGCACCGGCGCTGCCAAAGCTTCACATTCTTGTCGCGGCGCCGCCCAGCCGGGCGCATGCCATTGCCGTCACGCTGGAATCGCTGCGGGGTCAATGGCATGAAGCTGATGATATTACCATTATAACCGTCGATCCGTTTGACGGCGCCGAACACCCAACCATTGCGGCACCAGCGCAAGCAGGGGAGCTCACGCGGATCATCTGCGAAAAGCTGAGCGAGGCGGCCAACGGCGCCGATTACGTGGCGGTGCTGAACGCCGGCGACACGTTGCAGCCGGATGCCTGCCTGCGCTTTGCCCTTACCGCCGCGCGCGGCGGCGCCGACATGATTTACTGCGACGAGATCGTCGAAGGCGAAACCGGCGCCTGGGTGCGGCAAAAACCCGGCTGGGATGTGACAAGGCTGCGCCAGGCGGCCTATATCGGCGACTGGGTTTGGTATCGGTCGGCCACGCTGCTGCGCCTTGGCGGTTTTAATGCCGTCCGTGCCGGCGCGGAGGAGTATGACTTTCAGCTTCGCCTCGCGGAAACCCCGGCGCGGGTTGAGCGCCTGCCGGAAGCGCTGTTCAGCCGCGCCGATCTTAGCCGGCGGGACAATATTTCCTCGCCAGTCTTCAATGCCCATGCGCTCGACGCGATCACGGCGCATTTCAGCCGCCTTGGCATTTCAGGAACGGTGCGGCCCCGCAAGCACCTTGGACTTTTTGAGCATGTCCGGGCAGCGCCCGACCCTGGCACCTCCGTCATTTTGCTGTGTGGCGGCACGGATGTTTCGGATCTGGAATGGTGGACCAATGACTTGGCGGCAAGCCGCGCGCTGACGGGCCCGTTGATTCTCGCCGGCGCCGGGCTGGCGCCGGAAGCGGCGGCTTATCTGGCGCGGATTGCGGCGGCGGAGGCCGAGCTGGCGGGGCTGGTGCGCGCCGTCAGCCCCGCCCCCGCGCTGCCGGGCGCGGCGCTTGCGGCGGCGCTGGCGCTCGTATCCACCGAACTTGTGCTCATCGTCGACGCGCGGAGCCGTCCGCTTACCCCCGGCTGGGGGCAGGCCATGGGCAACCGCCTGGCCGACCCGCGCGTTGCCATGGCCGGCGCCCGGCTGCTGGTGCCAGAGGGCGAGCCGGTGCGCTTTGCCGTCCGGGGGCCGATCATAGCGGGTGCCGAAGACCGGTTGGGAGCTGGGCATTTTGCCGATGACCCCGGCCCTGGCGGCTGGCTGGCTGTGGACCAGGAGGCAGGTGCCGTGGCCCCGGCGGCCGTTTTGGCCCGGCGCAAAACCCTGGCGGCTTGCGATTTGTCCGGGCCGCGCGCGGGTGATGCGTTCTGGGCCGCGATCTGCGCGCAAATAGCGCATATGGGGCAAAAAATCGTTTGGACACCTGATGTTTCCTTCATGGGCCTGCCCGAGACAGTAGCGCCCGGCGCGGAAAACGGCGGTGGCGGCGAAAATTTTCACCATCCGGCCCTGGCGCTGCGCGGCGATCTGCTGGCGCCTGAATTGCGGACCGGGCTTATCCGCGCGGCGCCTTTTGATCAGAAAAGCCTGCTCATGAGCGGGCCGGCCCATGCCGGTTTTGCACTCCTGAATGCCGCCCGGGGCTTGCGCGGGATGGGAATTATGGACGCGAGCTGGGCGCCCGAACCGCTGACGCCGGCGGATCTTCGCCGCCGCGAGCCCTCCGCCTGGCTGCGAATCAACCCGTTACACGCCGCAGCGCATCCTTACGCCGCGATTTTCACGGAAAGCGCCGGCCCGGAACACCGCGATGCCATAAGTGGCGCGACCAGCCTGTTTGCAACATCGCCAGCACTCGCGGCGCAGCTGCGCAAACATGCCGGTTGCAAGGCGGTGACGCTGTGGCGCCCGGCCCTTAGCCGCGCCGCGTGGGCCGAGACTCGCCTGATGAACGGCCTTAACACCAAGCCGCGCATTTTGTGGATCGATGAAGGGATCGCGCCGCCTTGGCTGCCCGACCTGATCAACCAGACCAGTGATTCGGCCACCTGGATTGTGGTTGAACGCCCCGGCACAACATATGCTGGGGCCATCATGCGCATACCTGCCCCACAGGATGAACAGGGTTGGGCAAGCAGTCTTTGCGCCCTGACCCCGCAGATTATGCTGCGCCCGGCGCATTGGCAGGCGGATGCTGACCATTACCCGGCGCTGCTGGCCGCCGCCGCCGCCTGTTTCTGCCTGGTGGATGACCGGATGGACGTGCCCGACGCGCTTGGCGCGCGGCGCTTGCCGAATGATTTTTCTGCCTGGCAGGGCGCGCTCGCCGCCGCCATCGAGGATTTACCGCTGACACTGGAACGCGGCGCCGCCGCCCGCGCCGCCGCCCTGGCCTTGCCGGCTATTGAAGACGCCCCCCAGCCCTGGGCGGTGTTGAACGCACGAGAATTTGAACACCGGAGCGCCGCGGAATGAAACGCGCTTTTCGCCGCCGCCCCGCAATCTTTATACTATGCATGGCACAGCTATTTGCCGCCGCCGCGCATGGCGCGCCGCAGGATGCCGGGGCGGTGGCGGCGGCCATCAACCAATCAGTCGCCGCCGCCATCCCCGCTGGTGCCAAGGCCACGCTGGGGCCGGTGACGGGGGCGCAATACATGCAGGCCTGCACCACGCCGCTTGCCGTAACCCTGACCGGCACCGAGCCTTATGAACAGGCCAGCGTGCATTGCGGCAGCCCGAACTGGACATTGTATGTAACGGTCACGGTTGTGCGCAGTGCCGCCGTCATCGTCGCCGCCCGGCCGATTGCCGCCGGGCAGACGCTGCAACCCGCCGATGTCACCCTGCATGACGAGCCGGTTTCCCTCTATGCCGGCCGCCAGGTCTTTTACGACGCCGCGTCCCTCACCGGCGCCACGGCGTTGATGACCTTGCCGGCGGGCACGATTCTTACCCAGAACAATATCGGCGAGCCGGTCATCGTCCAGGCCGGGCAGACCGTATCCGTTCAGGTGCTCAGCGGCGCCGTGAGTGTGTCCGTCAGCGCGCGGGCGAATGAGACTGGCCGCATCGGCGACACGATAACCCTTACCAATCCCAGTAGCGGCCAGCGTTTCACCGCGCTCGTCACCGCCAACGGTCCGGTGGTTCAGCTACATTAACGCCGCCGCGTTCCAACCTTAACAATTCGACATTTATTGCCGCGCAGGAAAACTTTGGAACGGGAGGCCGAATTAACCCGTACGACAAACACCTGCAAGGAGCTATTTTATGTCAGCCATCGGTTCAATCCTCACCAATACGGGTGCTCTAGACGCGCTCAATTCCATCAGCAACACCTCTTCGCTTAACAACACCTATGAGCAAGAGCTCTCCAGCGGGCTTCAGATCAACTCACCGGCGGATAACCCGGCTGGCTACATCACCGCGCAGGGCTTCACCTCGCAGTTGAACGGCATCACCCAGGCGATTTCCAACGCCAACCAGGGTGTCAGCCTGTTGCAGACCGCGGAAGGCGCGGTTCAGCAGCAGATCAGCGTGACGCAGCAGCTTAACTCCATCGCGGTGCAGGCCGCCAACGGCACGCAGACCCCGCAGGAAGCGCAATCCCTGCAATCCGTCGTGCAGCAATTAACCGCGCAGGTCACCTCCATCTCCGCCAACACGCAGTTCAACAACATCAACCTGCTTGATGGTTCGTTCAGCGGCGTGCAGTTCCAGGTTGGCGCCAACCAGGGCCAGAGCCTCGCCGTCTCGATCTCCAGCACCAGCGCCGCTTCAATCGGCCTGAATTCCTCGACCATCGCCGCGACGGGCATATTCGGCTCCACGGGCACCTCTGTCTCTGGTGACGGCGCGGTCACCGTGGGCGCGTCCGCGGGTGCTGGTGCCTATACGGTGGCCACTGTCAGCTGGACCAGCAATTCCGGTTCAACGTCCAGCACCATAACGTCGGTGAATGAATCCGCGCAGACAATTGCGGCGGCGGTCAACCTGACCTCTTCCACGACCGGTGTCTATGCCCAGGCGACGACGCAGGTCACCCTGAACGTGACGGCCGGCACTGGCGCGGGTGCTGGCAATACCGGCTTTGCTTTCACGCTGCAGGGCTCGGGCAGTGCCACCCAGACCATCAACGCCTCCAACGTCACTGGCCTGGTTTCGCAGATTAACGGGGATACCGCGGCAACCGGCATTACCGCGGCGCTTAACACCAACAATCAGCTTGTGCTTACCCAGTCCAGCGGCGCCAATATTTCGATCACGGGCATTACGGCTGGCTCCTACACCAACACCGGCACAACCGCGGTGACGGCAGGTTCCAGTACCGTGGCTTCCGCGTCGATCACGAACACGGGTCTGCTTGCCCAGGGCCAGGTGCAGTTCCAGTCCGCAAGCGGGTTCAGCCTTTCTTCCAATTCGACGGCGATTGGTTTGAGTTCCTCGTCCACCCTGCAATCACTCGCCAGCATCAACGTTAGCACCATCACCGGCGCGAACGCGGCGATTAACGTGGTGAAATTTGCCCTGCAGAACCTGGGCAATGAAGGCGGGCAGTTGGGCGCCACCCAGCAGCGGCTGACGGCGAACATCAACAACCTGAACACCACCAGCCAGAACGTGACGAGCGCTCTTGGTGTTGTGCAGGATGCCAACATCCCGCAGGTCAGCAACCAGCTTACGCAGGCGCAGATTCAGGCGCAGGCCGGGGTCGCCGCTCTCAAGAGCTCGACCACGCTGCAGCAATCCTTCCTCTCGCTGCTGCCGTAATCTTTTGCTCCGGCCGGCTGGCGCTTTGGCGCCGGCCGGCGCCTTTCTCCAAGCCGTCATTCCCGCGCAAGCGGGACTCTTCTACCGCTAACCCCGCCGTTTCCATTTTATCGAAGGCAGACAAGCCGCCATGAGCACCTCCGTAGGTAGTCTTGGATCCGCACAGATCTCCAGCCAGCTCTCCACCGTTGAGGCGCGCTTGGAACAGCCGATCACGTTGCTGAAGGCCCAGGCCGCAACCGATACGGCAACCATTTCCGCCTGGGGCACAGTGCAGGGCGTGCTGTCCACGCTGTCCTCCTCGCTCTCCGGCATTAAGGATGTCTCCACCATCAATGTCCGCTCGGCCACCAGTTCAAGCGCTTCGGTCGCCAGCGTCTCCGCCGCCAGTTCGGCCGCGATTGGCACCTATAACCTCACGGGCGTGACCCTGGCGAAAGCCCAGGAAGTTTACACGGGCGTGCAAACCTCCGCCAGCGCCTCGATTGGCACGGGCAGCGGCACGGCGTCTCTCACCTTCACGCTGCAAAGCGGGAAAACCGAAACCGTCTCGTTGGGTTCAAGCGATACCTCGCTGAACAGCATCGCCGCGGCGATTAACAAGCTGGGCGGCGGCGTGCAGGCCAGCGTGGTGGGCACCGTCGGCGGCGCCAGGCTGACATTTGAAAGCAGCGCCACTGGCAGCTCGCAAGCATTCTCCATCAGCGGCACCGGCGCGCTTGCGAAATTCGACTACAGCGCCTCCGACGCTGGCTCGCTGAAAGTCGCGCAGGCCGCCGCGAACGCCGCGTTCAGCATTAACGGGGTGCCGGTAACATCCGCCAGCAACACGATCACCAGTGCGGTTACCGGCGTCACCATTTCGCTTACCGGCTCCAGCGTCTCCAGCTCCACGGGAACGTCAATCTCTGTCAGCTCCTCTCCGGGCGCGGTTGCGGGGGCGCTGTCCACCGTTGCCACGAATTTGAATGCCGCCATCGCGGCGATTGCCAAACAGACCGCCTACACCCCGGCATCCTCCGCCAGCGGCTCCTCCAAGGCGGCCAGCGTGGGCGCGCTGCTTGGCAGTTTTACCGCCTCCAACATTCAAAACCAGTTGCTAACCTCGGTCTCGGGTGCCGCGGCCAGCGGGCTGAGTGCCAATGCCATCGGCCTGACGGTGGGTACGGGCGGCGCGGTCAGCTTCAACAGCGCGACATTCGCCACGGCCTATGCCGCCAATCCAACGGGCGTCACCGCCCTGGTCAGCCAAATCTACACCAATCTCAGCGGTGTCACGACTAACGCCCTGGGTAGTGCTGGCACCACCACCGGTTCCGGCTCCAGCGCCGTGACCATCGCCAGCACCAGCGCAAACCAGGGGGCGATCAACGCCGTAACCTCCGGGCTGAAGTCGACTGTCACATCGATCGCGGCACAGGAGGCGACAATTGTCTCGAACAACAACGCCCAGCTGCAGATTCTGATCGAGCAATATTCCATCGCGGAAGCTGCCGCGACGGCCGCGCAAACCACCCAGGCCTATCTCAGCCTGTTCACATCGTCCAGCTCCAGCAGCAAGGGATAACCCGCCATGTCGACCGAAATCATCACTGGATACCGCGCTGCGATGTTCGACGGCGAGCCGAACATCAACTGGCTCCGCCCTGGCTGGCGTGGCCTGCGCCTGTACGGGCGGCGCGCCAAAGCCGCGATCCTGGAAGGCAATGTCCCGCACAAGGCGGAAATGCTCAGCCGCGCCGACCAGTTGCTGACCCTGATGGGCGGCATTTTGAACACTGGGGACGGCAGCACGCTTGGGCCCGCGCTGGCAAACATCTATACCGCCATGCACTTGACCTTGCTGCGGGCGAACGTCAATAACGACATTTCAGCGCTTGATGATTTCGAAAATGCCCTCGAAACCCTTGACCGCGAAATGTCAAAACACCCTGAAATGGCAGAAGCAGCATGACCTCCATCGGCTCCGTCTCCTCAAACCCTGAAACCGCCGCGCTGGCGGGGCAGGCATCGGGAGCATCGGCAACATCCGTTAAATCGTCTTCGGCATCCGCGCAGCAAGCCGCGTCAAGCGCCGAGGCCGTGACCGTCAGTTCCGACGCCACGACCACGGCGCAGCTGTTGACGGCCGCCCGTAACGCCGACGGGGTCGACCAGCAAGCGGTGCAACAACTGAAAAACCAGATTCAGAACGGCACCTACAACATCCCGCCGGACAAGCTCGCAACCTCAATCGCGGCCGCCCTTAATGGCATTGCATGATGAACCTTGCCGCGGCATCGCTCAACGAGCCTGAACAGGGGCACCCATTTGCCGTGACCGGCATGCTGCAATCCGGCTTGAGCCTGGTGGCCGGCCTTAACCGCAGCATGCAAAGCCTTGATGACCTGATGATATCGGGCAGCCCTGAAGAAATTGCCGAAGCCGCGCAACTTGTGGAGGCCGCGCTGAAGAACGCCTCCCCCACCTTCAGCGCCATCGCCGCCACCATGGAGCAACTTGGCGCCGTGAACCTGCGCGCCGCGGCTGAAACATTCCGCCGCGCCGAACAAAACGACGCGGCATCGCTGAGCGACGCACTGCGCCTGGCCCTGTCGCGCTTCGCCAAACGCTCGGTGGATGCCGGCCGCCGCGCCCAGCAGCTAAACCGCGGCCTGACCGCCGCACTGCAAACCCTGCAGGAACTCGGCGTCCAGGAATCCGGCCGCCTGATTGCCGAAGCATAGCCGCGCTGGCGCTAAGGGGTTGGGGCTTAAGGCAGGGTTAAGTAAGGCAAGGGCTTTTCAACACCTTGGGCGAGCGCCTATTTCAATCCTTATTAATGGATTCCAAAGGCTCAGCCTTTGGTGGGGGTTCTAGGGGGCAAAGCCCCCTAGCCTTTCCTAACCCTGCGTTAAGCCCCGGCCCTTTGGCGGCCAACGCCGCTATGCTTCATGGTAGCGGGCGTTCAGGGTTGCGATCAGGCCTGGGATTTCCGTTGCGGGGCGCGGGCGGCTTAGGAGGTAGCCTTGGATTTCCATGCATTTTTCCTCGCGCAGGGCGGCTAGCTGTTCGATGGTTTCGACACCTTCGGCGGTGGTTTGCATGCACAGGCTTTTGCTGAGGGCCAGCACGGCGTGGATGATGGACATGGCGTTGACCTTGCTGTGCAGGTCGCGGATGAAGGCCCGGTCGATTTTGAGCTTGTCGAAGGGAAAGTTGAGCAGATAGTTCAGCGATGAAAATCCGGCGCCGAAATCATCCAAGGCAAGGGAAATGCCGCGCGCGCGCAAGCGGGTCATGACATCGAGCGTCGGCGCGCTATCGAGCAGCAGAACCGATTCCGTAATCTCTAGTTCCAGCCGGTCCGGCCGCAGGCCGGAGGTTTCCAGCGCATCCGTTACGGTTTGAAACAAGTCTCCGCGGCTGAACTGGACCGCCGAAAGATTGACTGCGACTTTGATATCGCCTGGCCAATCCGCCGCCTCGGCACACGCCGCCTGCAATACCCAGGCGCCGATTTCCACGATGAGACCGGTTTCTTCCGACAGGGTGATGAATTCCGCTGGCAGCAACAAGCCGCGCGCCGGGTGTTGCCAGCGCAGCAAGGCTTCGAAGCCGCTGACCTTGCCTTCGGCGAGATTCACCTGTGGCTGGTAGTGCAGCCTGAATTGGTTCTTGGCGAGCGCGTCGCGCAAATCCTCGGCAAGCATGCGCCGGCCGTGAATGACGGCGTCGATCTCGGGTTCGCAGAAGCGCACGGCCCCGCTGCCCTCGGTCTTGGCGAGATAGAGCGCGACATCCGCATCCTTGAGCATCATCGCGGCCGCGCGGCGCTCGCCGAGCGCAAGTGCTACGCCGACCGTGACGCTGATCTCGATGACATGCGTGTCGACTTCGAATGGCGCGACGAACGCGCGCACGATCCTGTTGGCGAGAAACGCCGCGTCATCCGGGGTTTCGGTCACTAGTTGCAGGATGGCAAACGCGCCGCCGCCGAGCCGCGCCACGGTATCGATTTTGCGCACGCAGCTCAGTAGGCGTTTGGCCGATTGCTGAAGCAGCTTGTCGCCGATTTTGTGGCCGAGGCTGTCATTGATCTCGTTAATGCCGTCAAGGTCGAGGCATAACACAGCGCATCCCTTGCCGCGCGCCGCAAGATCAAGCGCCAGATTCAG
>Ga0116229_10010965_pt1 | contig 13485 bp, 8 predicted proteins | sample S1TSphgellanicum_3_FD_87313 | JGI IMG/M metagenome (GOLD analysis project Ga0116229, IMG submission 87313) | Host-associated microbial communities from peat moss isolated from Minnesota, USA - S1T2_Fc - Sphagnum magellanicum MG | ecosystem: Host-associated > Plants > Peat moss > Unclassified...
GTCTTGCTTATTTTCCATAATATTTTTAGCACCATATTTTTATCATAGCCTTTTGGCTATTCTTAACCACCAAAAAAACCTGGCGCTGCTTGGGAGCATGCTTCGCTTCTTCTTTTTTTTATATTTTTTAAAACATTGCATAGAAAAAAAAAAATTCTCAACTTTCTCATGTTGCTCCAAAAGTAGCCATCAGCCACAAGAGGATTTAGCTAAATCTGACTATTGGACAAATAGAGAAATAAAAAATCTAGGAATCTTAGAACATGTTAAGGAACCAGTAAAAGCTGCCCAAATCCTCCAAAAGTCTCGACAATTTCAAAACCTTTTTCCTCAAAATGTGGCAACTATTTTGGAAATTGTCCAAAAAGATCCCTTGACCATGTTGCTTGGACTTAAACAAAAAAGCAAAATGGCGGCTCTAGTGACATCCCTCTATCATCACCTCGCCATCATCCCTATTAGTTTATACCCAAATGTCAACAAGGAGTGTTATGTGGCCCTACCATTCATTCAATATAAACAATGAATATTGTATGATAAATTGGTCATAGCTAAGGGGAAAATAAAAAATAAAAATATTTTACCGTACATCATCATGTTGTTATAAAAGAAAATTTGTCATGATTATATTTTTATTTTTAACATCACATTGATTATAACTCAAAAAGGATCTCACATTAAATGACAACATGTTCTAGGAACCTAATTAAGTATTTTTTAAATTACTACCAAACCAAAACCAATAAGGAAATGTCACAACATGATTTTCAAAAAATTTAAAATCTAATGATTTTTTTCTCAAAAAAATAATGATCAAATATTCTTTTTTCATATCGATTTTGCATATTTGTGCAAAATTTTAAACCCCAAAAAAAAAAATCCTCATGACATGTGTATTTGAATGTTTTCAATCAAATTGTCACATTTTTGAAAAAAACACATGAAATTTTTAATATGATGAGTGCTTTAAACATTTTTGGAAAAGAGAAAAAACAAAATGTCAAAAGATGAATGTGATCCTTGTTATAACAAAGTAAGATGAATCATCTCACCTAGTTTCTAGGGGGGGAAATCCCTTGAAGCTACTATACTCTATATTGATTTTCAACACAATATCCCTGCCTTACAAGCAAGGCCAAAAAACCATCAAAACAAAAAAGTAAAACAAAAGGCATATTGCTTATTACCTCCACACATCATATAAAAACCAAAACAGTCATGAAGCTTATGATTTGTTGCTCCCACGTATTAAGAAAACCCCCCAAAAAAAAAGTATTAACAAAACCTAAAACATGTCAAAAAGTTTATGAGTTGTTGCCCCATACATGAACAAAACCACACCAAAAATTGATAACTTGAAAGTTGAACTCCCATGCATTAGCATAACCACAAATGAACAAAAAACCTTCTTGACATCAAACTCCCACACATCAAGTTGTTGCCCCACACATCAACAAAACCATGATAGAAATATAAAAGAACTTTGAAAATCAAATGTCAAATCCCAAAGAAATAACAAAACCAAGAAAATGACTTTTGACTTATTGTTCCCATGCATCAACAAAAACCAAAACTAAAAAAGAAAAAATTGGATGTAAAATCCCCAAGCATCAACAAAACCAAAACAAAAGGGAAACCCACAAATGAATGGAGCAACAAAAAAAATAGTGTGTTTTCATTGGCTCTTGCACACCCAAGACGAGCATCATTACATCAATTTTTAATAATGAGGATGAATAAATCCAAGTTGTCAATTTGAAACCAAAACCATTGAAGATGTGTGACAACACCATCAATATTGAAAATTCATGGCGTTTGGACTTGCAGTGGAGAAGTTCTTGAATATTGAATGATTTCTTCATTGAAAGTTAAATTAAATCATAACTAAATTTTTTGGAAGAATTGGAATAAGCCTTTGGTTTTATTGGAAAGATCTTGATGAGCAAGATTTAATGGAATTTATTTAGTAAGATTTGGATTCAGAGTGTGGGAGATATTGATTTTTAAGTGATTTTTACCACTCAAAATTCAAATAAATTCCAAAAACCCAAGTTTTGGAAGGAAAAATCAATTGAAAATGTAATAACATTTGGGCCAATGGCACATGCCATAGTAGTTTCATTGAAATACATAAGGTGAAAGCAAATGCAAGTGCATCTAACAACAACCAAAACCTTTGACTTTGATGTAGTACACATTACTTTACCACTATAGTAAGGTATTTGTGATAGCTTGAGCAGTAGCCCAAATTTGGCACATTGGGACTTGTGATCACAAAGCCAAAGATTGTTGTCTCCATAGCAAATGGAAATTGCATTCCAATACTCTAACGTTTGAAGTTGTGTTATTTTACATGGAGATTAATGAAGATGACAATCCTCAATTGGAATTTGTTATGTTGATGTAGATGTGCATTAATCTAAGTAAGCAAACTATTCCAAAGGAATATTGGTATGTGCCTTGGTTATGATAGACCTTGTAACTCTCCCATGAATCATGAAGGAACAACACCATTCAATTTATTTTCAAACTTTCATAACTATCCTTTATCTATTTTTCTTAGATTATCAATGTGTCGTTTCCAAAGGAGGTGGGAAACAAGGAGTCACCAAATTCATGAGCGATTATTGAAATCGGCTTGGATGAAATTCAACTAACTTTGGGCTTCGATTCCCAAATGCCTCAAGTGGAAGATGTGGAGTTGCCCAATTCATGCATGATTGTGAAGTCAACTTGGATGAAATTCCATTGACTTCGAATGTCAACTCCCCAATGCTTCATTCAGCTACAACGAAGGTGTGTCCATTTCATGTGATTTTCAATCTAAATAAAATTATCGTCACCACATGCTTCAATAAGCATTTTTGCACTATCATTTGCCATCATGGATTGAAAGAATTCTTGGAAAAATGTCTTGTGCAATTCCAAGTTTATATTTTGTTTATAGCCCAAAATCATAATATCTATAATTATTTGTCGCAAAACATAAATCTCTATACATGCTTTCAAAGTGCTTGATCAAGAGTTTTGCATGCAAAAACTACATTTCTTACTAGATAAACCTAATAAACCAATTTTCCACAAAAACCTTGACATTTTCTTTTCTATGTTTCCTTACATTCACGCCAATAGCACGTTACTCATAGATGATGCACCATACAAAAGCATGTTTAACAACCTATATAGTGCCATTTTTTTCAAGTCATTTGACAACATTCATGGGAAAGACCAATGTTTGTTGGGTTCTATTCTCCCTTATTTGGAAAATCTTGATTCATTCGGATACAATGTTCCACCTTGTTGAACACAATCCCTTGGGTAGTATTAGATGTATTGATCAAAATAATCTAGGACTTTTTTAAACATTATTTGTGAAATGTAATCATACCTACCAACCCATAATTTTTTGTAACAATGTGAAATTGAAATTGAAACAAAAAGCACCTTATTAATTGTTCATCTTTGATTTTTTCTTATTTGAATATCTCAAAACTTTCCTTTTAATAAAATTTATTTAAAATATTTAATTCTATTACTTGAATGTTGTTTGTACTCTTTGTCTTTAAGGCATCTAGTTTTGGCCTAGTGGGCCTTGGGTTGAACTTCACATTCTTGTGACCATCTAATGGCCACCAGGTGTTGTCCAACATCTACTTAGTGGCCGCTAAGTGTTTGCCCATATCTACCTAATGGTCTCCAAGTGTTCTCCCTCATCTACCTAATGGTCGCCATGTCATTATATGTGTGTTTCAGTCCATGTTCTTATTGAATTCTAACTCAAAATTATCCTTCCATATTTTAAATATCAACTTAATTCTTGTATATTTTGTGTTAAATTAACATCTCCTATGACAAGGATGGAAACCTTTACTCATTCTTGAATTTCTCTTTGTTTTAACCTTTCTTCTTTTTTATAGGTGCATGATGTTTCTTTTTCTAATGCGAAGACATGAATTCCGAGTTTTCAACCTCGATCTAGCACAACCAAAAAGCTCCTCGTTCTTAGTGTCAATGGTGTCCTTTGTTACTTTCCAAAATGTGCCCTTCTTCATGGGGATTTGTGAAAGACTAGAAAGAATTTAGACATATCCAAATTGAAAATTTATGCTAGAGTATAGGATTTTTTTTTATCAAACATTTGAACATTTTTACATTGTTATTTGGTCATGTATGTTGTTAGAAGATGTGCTTGAAATTTTACCTTTGTTGACGCCCAAAATTTTCATCAAACAATTTGTGTTTGTTTAGGGATGTGAACAATGCACTACAACAACGAATCAACTCACATGCTCAATTTATTACTAATTTGAAGGACTTGGATCGCATTCACCTTGCTTGCAAAGGTTTGCCTTATGGGGACAAGGATCAAACATTGTTCATTGATGATGAACCTAGCAAGGCCTTTCAAAATCCAAAATGGAATGGACTTACCTTGAACCATTTCGAGGATGTGAGGTATCCAAAAGCAAAGTGCAATGGTTAAACCTTGCATCTCAGTTATGGCCAACATTGAAAGGTTTTCCCTTTGCAAAAACAATTTACGCCTATTTCATAGTCATCATGTAATTTTCGAAGTTGCCATTCAAGTCTCGATATTCGTCTTAATCTTGGTTCAAGCAGTTTGAAGGAAGTCCAATCAAGGATCTAGCAATATCACAACTTCCTTTAGGTGACATCCTAAGTAAACCCTAAACCCATCCTTGTTTCAGTTATGTTTTCCATGTCTTCCAATTCATGTTGGTTTAGTTATTTATTTATTTATTTAATATTTTGTCGGTCTAAGGTTTGTAGTTTTGGGGAAATTTCCATTATTCATTTCTATTTACAATGGATTCTGATCTTTGTTTATAGACCTCGCAAAGGCATTTGTAGTTCTAATTGGTAAAAAATCATGATGTTGACCTAATTCTCTTTTTAAAGAGCCAAAAAATATAGTTACATATTTGACTCTTAGTCTAAAAAGTTAAACGATTCCTCAATTTTTGGTTGCTTGTAGAATGGAATTTTTGGAATAGCTCATATTTTGAATTCCTGTATGGATGGCAAAATAGTTTTTGATACTCAATGTATTTATATGAAATCAATAAATTAATAATCATTTTTTTCATGCACTTGCAATTTACTTTGGTTGTTGGCTCTTGTGGGTGAAATTCATATTTCATATTTCATAATAAACAATTTTTTCCCTATTCAAAGCTACATGTTGAATGTATATGTTTTAGTATGTTTCAAGCTATGACTATTATACCCATTGGTGGCCACTATATGATTTTATTTTTTAATAAATATTTTTTTTCAATTGTTTAGTGCCCCCCACAAGTTTTTTTGTTCAATGGTCCATCAACAGCCTATGAGATACAATAACTTTATGGATTGTAAAATCACTACAACAAAAGGTGTCCCTATATGCCAAGTGATTTCACTGGATTTTGAATGAATTCACTAGTTGTAATGAACAAGGAATAGTGAAGAAACAGTGAATTCATTAATCTAATGAACAGGGACTAGTGAACTGCACCCACATTTTGTAGTAGTGAATTTTTTGTTGATATTTTACATAATTCAACAACATAAAATTTAGTAGACATTTCAAATTTTGTTTTTTGATTTTGCCATTCAATTGTTTACTTGATGATGTTATGCAATGTTTTAATTCTGCACCCCTCTTTTTAAGGTTTTCTAGTTCTTAAATTCTAGTGGTCACTAGGTTTATCTATTGTCATCAATGTTATTTTTTTCATGGTGAAAAACATTCTTATGCAAATTTGTCATTCCAACACTTTGTTTAGTGCCCACCAAGTTGAAGATGTTATTCTATTTATTTTTAAACTTTCCAAATTCATTTTTTATTAAATTAATTAAATATGTGTTGAAGGTCTGGACATGGAAAAAATGTAGTTGATTAGCATCGGATTATAACTCAGAAACTCTTCCTAAAGTGAAAATTGTAAAACCTTGTGCAAGGAAACCGGATACTTAAGGGCCAAACCCATCCTTGGGTGGTACCACCAAAAACCACCTCAAGGAAATGGTTAAGGAACCAAAAATAGCCAAATCATTTTTTTGGGGCCCTTTTCATTAATTTTTCTCATAATTATAAATGATTTTTTTTCATGTTTATCGATTACATGCTCTAATATATGGCTTGAGGTTTATTTGGGAATCTTAAAAATTGGAAAAAATTTAAAATTTATATTCCTAATTAAAATGGCCCTTTAAAAGTTCAACAATTTCAACTTTGCAAATTCATAACCAAATCATATTTAATAAATTAATTGCCAAAAAAAAACCTAAAATAAAAATGATTTCCAAATTAATTTAGGAAAAAAAATCATAAAAAGATTCATAAATCATGTTTCAAATTTATGTTCTTGACCAAAAAGTTTAAGGAAAAAAATAGGTGTTACATTTTTAAAACTTTTTCTAAATGCAATGATTAGGAACATCAAAATACACCAATATTATTGATATTATTGAAATTTCAAAATCTATAGAACCTAATACATGTATTCAAAAAAAATTATGAAAATGTTCATTTAATTGTTTCCTATGATTTTTCAAAGTTCAATGGGTCCAGGAAAATCAAAGTATGACATTCCTAGTGGTACCACCCAAGGACATGGATGCCTTAAGAAACTAGTGACTATTTCTGAGTAGGAAAACACAAGAAACATGGAAATATTCAAGAAGAATATTACTTTTCTTCTTTCAAGGAAGAAAGGCTAATAACAAAAAATAAAGAAATAAAAATATATATAATTGTTATGACAAAGGCAAAAATGTTTTATGTTTTGCTTAGAAAAAGATGCAACTCTAGTTTATGTTTATGCAATTGTTATTGTTTGGAAGGTATGATGAACACATCTACATACTTGGGCTTAACATTTTCCAATCCTTAGTCCTTTACACTTTTAACCATTGTCAAAACATGATTCTAATAATAGATTAATGAGTTTTCAAAGTTTCATGCTTCATTAGTTTGAAGAATGTGGGGCAAATGCCTAGTTTTTTTCTGAAAGTATTTACAAGTCTTTGCACCCCAAAATAATTGTAGTAGTGGTGGGTGTGGTCACAAAACCTATGTGTCAAAGGATTGAGTAGACTTGGAAGTGTAAGCTTGGAGATTCTTACAAGCTTTATGTACACCCTTGGCATCCATAGTGACAAATTACAAGTTTGGTTGCAAATCTTAATTGCAAGTACGTGACATGATGATATGCACCAGTAGTAGCAGGTTGGGATTCAAAATGACAAATGTTGATTGCATGAAGGCAAAAGTCCAAGGATCATCGTTCATTTGTGCAAGGGAAGTAATTTTGTTGATACAATTTGAAGCTACATTTAACACTTAGAAATTCGCAACCCAGAATTTTCATTTTGCACAAGCAAAAACATCATGATTTGATGATTAACATCTTGCATCTTTAATGTGCAACAAGGGTGATAGCTATGGACATCAAGAATGTAAATTAACATGTGCCTTTTTATGTCCATTATCACAAACTTAACATCTCACGATTTAATATGAAATCATGCAAAATTTGTTCATTCATAATTCATATGTTTCACCCACTAATATCATGCATTGAAAACACATTTGACACATGTTAAATTTGTGATGATGTTATATATATTGAAATAATTTAGTAAATTACCTCTTTCATTCAAACCTATGTGTTTAATTCCTTTTCGTTTCACATGAAAGATTTGAGATAAATAATGATCAATTATTGAAAACCATATAATATATATACAAGATGAAAATGAAAAAAAGTGAAAAGGGGGGGAAAGATAAATTTTGCTCAGTTTGCAATCTTGTCCAAATGAAAACAACATTACAATTATTCTAGTTTTTAAAAAATTATACCTAAATAATAGCTTTTAAATCTAGAAAAATAACTAAATCTACCACCTTGTGGATCTTTATTCATGGAAGTCTAGGTGTCATTAAAATTTAAACTACCAAAGTTAATTGAAGACAATCTATTAGAAGTGTAAAATCCAATGGTTGGTGAACACCTTCCCACAAGCAAGGTGTGCACATTTGTTAGGTTCAAACTCCATAAACATTACAAGGCAAAAAAATGATATGTATATTGACAAGATGCAACTATGATGTTGTTTTCCCCGAAATAGAAACCACATATTAGGCAAGCCGTCACCACAATCACACTTGATCAGATTTTTGGTAAGTTATTAGGGCTCTTTATGGGTAATGGTGCAATGAAAACTCCTAACCCATTAGACATTAAATGTATTTGATGCAATAGACCTTTGATCCAGGACTTGCTACAACCTGTTTGATGGTAAAAAAATTCAAGATCTGGAATAATGTTGGCCAATTTCTAGATGTTGCTTCACAATCCTTATCACCTTCTTCAACCCTAAATGCACAATAGGTCATCAAATATTGTTGAAGCTCATGGTCTTACTTTGCCTTCTTAAATTTTTTTGTTGTTTGAGATAAAAAGTTGGTAGATGGATCTAAAGCCCATAGTCACCTCTTGCCACCAATGACATTTTTTTGTTCCAAATTACTCAATTTCTTCAACTCCTTGTCATGTTTTTTCTTTTGGTCCAACAATTTGGATGTTAGTTGTGATTATACTTGGCATTCAAGCTCACACTTTCCTTTTTCATTTCTACCTTCGATGGAACAAAGGTCTTCTCCTTGATCTTGGCTTCCTCTAACAAACCTTTTGCAACAAAAAGTTATTTTGGAAGATAAACCTTCAAATGTTATAGTTCTTCCACCACAAAACAATTGTTGTTTTCAATGTTGTTTGGAAGGTCTTGAAAAGCTTGAAGGCTATGTTTGGGAGAAGTTGCAACATTGTTCCCTTTTGAAGTTGTTAATTAGTAACAGTATTGGTGTAGGCCTTTTGGCCCTTTTCATTTGTTTTTTTGTGGTGTAAAAGGCATAAAGTGCCTATTTTTTAAACATTACACAATAAAGGTATTGTATCAGATACGTAGTTCAATAACAAGAAAAAAACACAATGAAGCTATCAAAATAAAAGGAATATAACTTTGCAACTATTCCAAGAGTGTAGTAAAACCACAGGAGTGCTTTAAAATACTTGAAGTCTAACCTTGAGTGCTATTGTGATTTATAACAATGAATTGACTTTGAACATTATTTTAGCACACACCAATGCACATGGTACACCAAGCTTTAGTACTACTAAATAACACACACAAATGCACTTGCCATGGTAAAAAACAATTTGGCACTTTTTCTTTTTTTTTATTCCTAGAAACCATTGTTTAAATTTCCCTCCAGTAATGTAATAAAACAAGCCAAATCCTTGAAACCCTAACAAACATGCCTAGACTTCAAAGAAATATGCAAGAAAAAACACATATTTAATTAATTTTGAGCTTTATAACTATCCAAAAATAACCATAAACAATTTCAACATATAAAAAAACTATTTGATATAGTTTCCACTAGACTAGGTGGGAATATGATCCTTTCCAATGCAATTACTAATCAAACAAATGTTTGGTTAAAACCCAAATGGTCATATGTTCTTTAACAACCTATTTAATAAAGGCCAATGAATGATTAAAACCGGGTGGCAACCTAATCCATTATGACAACATTCTTTGAGGCCTAAATGTTTCAATTAGGATCAAGTGGCCAGTTGGTCCTTTGAAATCCAATTATCAAATAACAAATGCCCAAATTATACCCGGGTGATTTGGTCCTTTGCAAACTAAGTTTTAACAATTTACAATATTCATCACATTATCCAACATTGAATATGAAACATTCAAGCTCCAGAAATTTTATTACATATACATAAACCAAACATAGATAACATCATGTTCAAAATGTCATTTGATTTCCAAAAAACCAATTTCTAAAAGACAAAATTCCAAGCCTTCAAACACTAAAATTTTTTGTCATTGTAGAGTAGTAAGATACAAAATAACAACATTGTCATCTAGAAAATAGGATCCATTTGAATAACATTGTTTTTTGCCTATCAAAGCTACAAACATCATCATGCAATCTTCAAACAATACTCCGAACCCACTACAAACAAAATTCAATAATTAAACTATTTATCTATATAAAGTGTGAAAGTAAAATTTGAAAAGTCTTTTAAAAATGAGAATATTATAAATAGACCATACCTAAAGGAATTTGAGAAATTTTACAATCCCCCTTATCGTTTTTCATGTATTGCATGAACCAAGAATAATGAGGGGAATGGGAACTCAAACATGGCTTAAAAAATTTGATGATGGTTTGAAAATGCATTTGAACTATACTTGCAAAAGGTAATCCAATCAACACTTGCCACAACTACAAAACAAGGTCCAACCATTGCACCTTATTCTTAGAAAGTATATGTCCTTTAAAAGTCTCCCAAAAAATACCACTATTCTTGGAATTTCAAGGAGCTTTGCTCAGCTCATCATCAATGAGCAGGTTTGGTATTCTTTCCCATAGGGTAGTCCTTGACAAGCAAAATAACACAACTTAAATCCTTGAAACAATAATAATTTTCAGTCATGAATTGACTTGATGCCATTGAACATTGTTCACGCCCCCAAATGAAAACAAATTGGTCAATAAAGTCTTGCAACAATAGCAAAGTAAAAACTTCCATAACATCTTCAATCAACATATAAGACCAAATTCCAATATAAAACTTTTTGAATGCATGAATAAAAAAATGTTGAACTTTAGCTCTTAATTCCACTTTAATGCTATCAATATTTATCCCCCTCACATTTTGCTTCCCTTATAAAACAACATTTCGTAGAAAATAGCACAAAACACCATTCACATTAAAAATAAACAATTTTTTCAAAAAAAAAGGACATGAACAAAATCACTAACATACACATGTAACAAATGCAAATGGACAAAAAAAAATGACCTACATAACCATCAAAAGTTAGCATAACCAAACATATAAATAATAATGAAATCAAATTTTTTTCAAATACATTATCCTCTATATCATCCAACAAATTAAAAATAGGGTTCAATTCAAATATAATTCAACAATCTCAATCTCCATTAGCATCAACTACACGTGATGAAAATGTGGGGTAGCAATTAGCCTACATACTACAAGTGTAGGGTAATCCTATTTCAACTACAAGAAGATTCAAGACTATCATTCTTGTTTATTTATCTTTACACACAAAAAAATCCCAACACCCTATTTTTTGAAATTAAAACTTTATGTATCATCTCTAGGAAACATGCTTAACAAAATACTTGAATCTAGGAATCAAGTGGGCACCTAATACTATATTCATATTTCCTCTCTTATGAAACCAGTAATCAACCTAATAACCTACAATGTTTTCAAATTTTCAATCCATTTCTAGAAAACTACATGAATTCTGAAATGATATTAAAAAACCAATATGCGCACAATAAACTATGACATACACCTTTCAAGGAATTCTTTCAATTTAGGCCTCAAAACAACAATTCAACCTGGAACTAAAGGTCTTTTTTATTGCCTTACAAGGCCCATCTTTTGATATGCCTGGAACTTTGTCACAACTATAACTCCATTCATGTCAAATATAACATTAATAAAACTCACTTCAGGAGTTCAAAAACCAACCACCAAACCAAAAAATGAACCCAACCCTACTTTCCCTTTAATGCATTACAATATTTGTGAAGTATCATGATCCTTTGTAACCCCATCAAGAGGGGGAATGTTAAGTAACATTTTGTCATGCGAAATAATTGTAATTTGAATACCTTATGTAAACAGAAGATTAATTATATATCCAATTTATATGTCACTAGATGTTATAAACATCACCAAGAATTATTCCCCAAAAAAATTACAATCAAATTTCACAAATTTCAATTTCATTAACTCACCCCGACCTCCATTATTGATTGAACATCGCCAGAACTTGGTGAGGTACCAATTTCCCGATCTGATAATTTTTTTATCTTGTACACTCAAATGCCCCAATTTTGAAATATCTCTTGAACATTCAACACTTGTCATTGGACATGGTGGAGAGGAAGAAAAGACTAAAGGTGGCTCTACACATGTTGAAGTTGAGCATGGGCTTTCCAATGGTGTGGAACACCTTTCTGGAACACGGAACCTAAAAACTTGGCCATTTTCACAATAAGTCCTATTTATACACAATAAGTTTCCCTTCACACAATCCTTTGAAACACATATTCATACCTATCATAATTATCCTCAACAACTTTATGATACCTTGGACAAGCATCCCTACCAAAGGACTCCACTTCAAATTGCACCTTGTTAATGCAACATTCAATGCCTTCAACAAAATCAACAAATTTGTCATCAATAGGATATTCAATTTGTGTTTCTTGGTCAATCTTCTCACCTAGCCAAACAAATTTCAGCCCACCTTTCAAAATGAAAAAAACTAGGTCTTATACATCCCGATATGGGGGGGAAAAAAAAAACCTCCTAAATCAAAATCTTCAAAACCATTCGCAACAACTTCAACAATACTTAACACAATCTTTCAATCACACCACACCAACCAGGTAAGAGCACGGAAAAAAAAAAAACCAAAAAAATAATACAAAATGAAAATGCCAACAATAAGAGAATAAACATTAAACCAAATTCGAAACACATCGGCCGCCTAATTGCAAAAACATTAAAAAAAAAATTGGAAAAAATTGGACAAACATGTTTGAATCGAATGGCCACCCAAGAAAACAATGGTTATAGAATTGGGCAACTGCCCAATATTAACCACTGATCAAAAAAACAAAAAATAGTGGAATCATGTGCTTAGAGGGCATGGGATGAGCAGTTGTAACAAACCAAAAAAACACCAATTAATAAGAACAAAAGGGGAATAAAATTGGGCGTCCACCCAATTATAGGTAGTAACAAAAATAAGTTCAACAAAAGGAAAACGAAGGTATTAGAATTGGGTGGCCACTTGAATCCATCCACCAACAAAATAAATGTGAGAAAAACGAAAGTGCAGTTTGACCAACTAGCCACTTGATTTTAGAGCATGAAATTTGTAGTAACTATGCCAATTTATGAATAGAAAACCAATTGCATTTAAGAATCATATACCTAATTTTTATTTTGAAGAAGTATCATAAGGCAATCTAATAGATTTCATTGAACAACAAGATAAAAATTGATCTTACATTCACTAAACTTCTATCAGTGGGAGAATACAAACTCTCATAATGTGGAACAAATCATAACAAATTATCCTCAACAATTATAATTGGTACATGAATAAAAAAATTGAAAATACTCAACGTTTTCTTCCTTGTTAGGTTCATTTCTTTTGGGTGCGAAAGGCCAAACATCTACTCACTAACGTTCAATGTAAGGATTTTTTCTTCAATTAAGTTATCCCTATCGACACCGAAATTAATAGTAGGAATTCACTAGAAGAAAAACATGTATTTTTTATTGCTCTTTGCGACTAAATTTTAGTCGCAAGAGACATTTTGCAACTAAAATCCTTTTA
>Ga0116229_10010966_pt1 | contig 13484 bp, 8 predicted proteins | sample S1TSphgellanicum_3_FD_87313 | JGI IMG/M metagenome (GOLD analysis project Ga0116229, IMG submission 87313) | Host-associated microbial communities from peat moss isolated from Minnesota, USA - S1T2_Fc - Sphagnum magellanicum MG | ecosystem: Host-associated > Plants > Peat moss > Unclassified...
ATCCTACATATCCAATTTCTGCAAAGTGAGTTATAGTCACTTCCCCTCAATTTCTCTTCCCTTTTGTAACATTAACCAACAAATTCAGCTTTTGAGCCAATTTCAACATGAATGTTAAGCATATATGAGGCCACTTTGAACCCCAGATATCTTTTGCAGAAGTGAAGTTTTATATATTCAGGAGGGTGAATGGATGGGTTTCCAGGGATGCTGAGAGCCTGAAGCAAGGGTTCCAGTATTTACTTTATAAGCTCAGAAAGTGAAGGATCTTGGGCTCAACTTCCAACCCATTGAAGAGGTCATTCATGAAACAGTCACCAGCTTCAAGGAGTGGGGGTGGTTGGCATGACTGTGTTTCCTCACAGGTATTGTACCAAAAATCTAGACATCTCTTCTGTAAGATGGCTCATTCAGAATGCAGAAGGGCAGTGTTCATAGTTTTCTTCAGATCACATGCAAGTAATAAGCACTTATGGTGGTTTCTGTTTGTTTTGGTTTAGCCAGAACTGACACAGCACTTGCCAGTATCCTTTGACATGTTCAGTGTGGAGTTTTACCCTGACAAAAAACTGATTTTTGGTTTAGTGCAACATGAAAGAGGGGGTAAATTAAATGTGTATGGCAAATACAATACTTACCAATAGCATTTGAATTGGGTAGAGTAAAACCTTCTGATAATGGGTTGGGGTCAGTGGGTCAGGCACTCATGAAAGTGTGCTTGGCATCTTATTTTGCACACCACTAATGCTAAAATAAATTCTATATGCACTTGTGAGTGATTGCAAATCTTGGGGTATGAATTGTTGCATCGAAACAGTTCCTACATGGTTGTAAACTACCAATCACAGCACTATAAGTAAGAAATATTCCTTGCACCCAAGAAATAGTTCAAGTCGTAGAAGGAACTTGAGACAAAAAATGAGAATTTTGAGCTCACATATTGAGCTTGCATGCCATGGCTACCACCACTCAGCTATACAGAGCTTACATCCATAATGCCCTCAATGGAATGCCGCACCCAATACATATTTAATGGCCCAAAAACCCAGAAACCAAAGAGATGGAGTGTGCAAAGGTATTGATTTTCAACTTGACCATGTGTTAAGTTCCTATAGATAACTTGACATTTTTTTAACACGATTATTCTTTGCACATGTGCCTTGCACTTGAGGGCTACAAATTCTAAGCCCAATGAATACAAACAATCAACCAAGTGGTCAAAAGACTAATCCTTTTCCTTGTAGCCCTTTGGAATTAATATTGTAAAATTCTAAGTTATTGTATCTTAGTGTAGATTCAATGTGGCATTTGATGGTTTAGTAATTCATGGTAGTACCAAAATGGATCTCCCAAAATTGGCACCCACTAAAGTTATTTGCAAAGGAGTAGAAGCTTGGGGGTCACTCAAATTAAGGATGATAATCAAAATGCAGGTTGTGATTGTGCCCAACAAAAATAACAAAAGAGGAAATTTCCTCTTCAACCCAAAATGATTTGAATATTCTCGGGTCTTTTGTGTTTTGCCTATGTTTACATGTCTACCTAGGGTCAGATTATGTTATGGGACACCTAGAGGTTACTGAAGGGGCTACCTATGGACTATCTAAGGAGACACCTTAATGCCTATTTAGGTTATGAGATACCTAAATACTATGTAGGGAGCTACTTAGGGTCAACCTAGGGAATCCAAGGAAACACCTAAAGACCTACCTAGGTTATGGGATCTATAAAGGCTACTTAATGGGCTACATAGAGCCTACCTAGATGGCTACCTAGGTGTTATCAAAACTTACATAGGGGGTTACATAAAGCTTGCCTAAGGATTACTTTGGGAGACGCTTATGAGCTTACTTAAGTTATTGGATACCTAAGGATTATTTAGGGGATTACTTAATGCATACCTAATGAGACAACTAGGGGCCTACCTAGGTTATGGTATATTTTTATTGCTTACTTGGGGGGTTGATTACATAAAACCTACTTATGGGGTTGGATAGGGATTTTTGAAGTTAAAGGGATACCTAAAGGTTGTTTGGTGGGCTGCATAAGGTTGATTCATGGCACAAAAAGGGTTACATAGAACCTACATAAGGGGCTACCTAAGATTGACCATAGGCCCTATGTAGATTTTTAAATAACCTTTAGTTATCCTTTAACTTAAGTAGGTCCCTAATACCTATGTAAACCCATTATATAAACTTTTGATAGCCCTTATTTTAGATAGCCCATAACCTAGGTAAGCCCTTAAGTAGTCCTAAAATAGCCTCCTTGGTAATTTAAGTAGTCCCCTAAATAACCCATAACATGGTTAAGCCCCTTGGTAACCCCTAGGTAGCTTTTAAGTAGGCCCCTAGGTAGGCCTTGTGTAACCTTTCATGTAGGCTTTTCATTATCCTTGTCCTATGTAAATAAGTGGGTAGGTAGGTAGGTAGGTAAATATCCCATGGGTGAGTGGGTAATCAATTATGTAGCCCATAGGTGTGTAAGGAGGTAGGCATGCCTTAATTTAATTAGCCCCTTATTTAAATAGTCTCCTAATTTATGTGACCATAACCTAAATAGATGATAGTCTAATTACAAAAGAAATTATGGTGGCCATTTTTGGGAGTTCATCTTTAGTTTTAAATAATGATTTTCATTTTGATGAACTTTATGGATAAATTAAAATGGAAGATGAGTAAATATAGTGAGGACCAAAGTTAGGCCCAAAGTAAGGATCAAGAAGATACCTTACAAAATTATATTTATAAACGCACTATTAAGTTGGAAAATGTACAAAAGTATTAGATTAAAAAAAAAGGACAATTTAAAGGACGTCAAGTCGACACAACCTAGATGTCAAAAAAATTCCATTTGAATAGCCATTATTGATAATAAATTAGTCATGGGGATGGGGAGTGTGCCTGAAGGGGTGGAAGTTGGGAAATAGTTAGGCCTATTGTTACCACCCATGGAAGATGATTGCATCCTTTGCAACATAAATGATTTTTTTTTATTAAGGCAAATAACCAAAACAAAAAGAAGAAGGTTTTTTGGACATTTGAAGCTCCAAATGGTATTGGCACAATTGTGTAAAAACACATCAACTTGTTTATGTAAACATCCAAACATTTCAATTGTTAGAAGAAAAAATTGATCAATGGGGTGTCAATCATAATAAATTTTTTTTTTGGCTTGAATTGCATTTGAGGTATCAAATCTTTGAGTTGTCCAAGATCGAGAAATAAATCCACACATGTTGGATTTATTATGTCAAGGTCAATTAGGGTGTGAATTCCATTTTTGGTGAACATAATGTTAATTCCACCACGATAGGAATTGAATGTGGTATTAATGGAAGTGCACGTAATTATTTTCATTCCATGTGGAAATTGCCATCTCATGCAATGGTAGCAAAGGTGATGCGCTCCCAAGTTTCTAATTAGACCCAAAATGGGCCTAAGTTATTCAAACAGCGGAATTGTGAGGAATTCGGGGCACACTCCCAACTTTCAACACTAGAAGGGGTAGACGGGCGTGCTAAAGATCCGGGTTGGGACTAGGAAGAGTGACAAACTTTAGTTACTTACTCAAACCTACATCAAACCAACCAACAAGTTGGTTAATTCATTTTTTGGAGCACCTTTAGTGCTAAAATAAACCACAAGCAACTTTGGACTCACAAGACTCACCACGGGCCGAACTCGGGGGAAACCATCACCTTCCCCCATATAGTATTCTTTGAACCCCTCCACGGCACCCATATCCGAATGGCTTTTTGTCCTGGGACTCCCAAAAGGAGTCCCGAAATTGTCTCGGTTTGGACTCCCAGGACTTTGTGAGGTCATAACTCTTTGCTCAAACCTCCAATTAGGATGAGGTCTAAAGCAAACTTGTATCTCTCTTCGAGAGCTTTCCAACAATGTGTTGCACTCCACTTGCACACATCAAAGTCAGGCCGATTCCCGACTTTTAGTGGTTGGAAGTCAAACTGTCAATTTGACTCCCAACTTTTATTTTTGCCATAATGTGTGCTATAGATGTCCAAATGGCCCATGCGAGCCCATTTTTTACATCTAAACTTTGATATATTTCCAGTGATATAAAGAACACCCCAATGCGAGGTGTTTTGACCCCTATAATTGAACTTTGAAGTTTTGAGAATCCCAAAGGACTCCCAAGTCCCCATTTCGGGAGTGTGAGTTTCATCCTCACACTTTCTCAAAGTAGGGTTGTGACAAAAGGTGTCACAAATTACATGAAGGGTCCTTTTGTGTTCGTTGCCATGGGTGCAACATAAAAGGTGGATACCCATAGGATCAATGGGATGTGTGCACACACATTGGGGGAAGCTTATAATTGAAAGATGTGGTAATCCAAGTAGCATTCAAAACATTATGGAAAAATTTAAAGAAGATAATCAAAATGATGGGAAGACTTATCAAATTATAAGACAAGCACCCACCAAGGCCAGAACATGATAAAATTTGAACACGATGAACCACATGTAACCTATTGAAAACATGTTAAGAAGGTATGATGGTGCAAATGTTTCAAAATGAAAATTTGAGATCAAACCATTTGTTGCTTAATCAATTGTTCAAAAGAAGGAAAACACAAGTATGTTGGGGGTGGTAGAAGATCACATATTATTTTGAGGTGTTACTATAAAAAAAAAAGGTATTATTGTCTATTTGTGTTAAAGTTTCAAAAAACAAGGGATGTTAATTGACCATAAACCTAACAACTATGATTGAAACTGTAATGGCCCACCTCCCTAAATAGGTTATTGGGGGGATGGTGGTTGTCAATATGAGTTTAATGTTACCAAAAATTATTGGAAGATAAGCTTATTACGGGCTAAAGGTCTTTTTAGGCTATCAAAGGACCCTAAATCCAAAAGGCATCCAAACACTTGAAAGAAAGAAGAATGAAAGGAATCAAGGGAGCTTATGAAGGCGAAAAGGGAGGTGTACAAAATAATAAATAAGATGGCTGTTGCATGAAAAAATGAGTTAGAATTCCAAAGGCTACTTGGACATCACCTAATGTAGGGAGAAGGTCAACATGTTGAACATCATCTAATATAACATCTTTGATGAAGGATGAGGTGAATGATGAGATATTCAATGGAACCCCCAAGACTCTAATTCCTTTTGATGGGGTGTTAAATTGAAATAAGGTGTCAAAGTCAAATGATATGCTAGAAGGGGACCATGTCATACATTTCTAAGGTTGGATAGAAAAAACCTATCACACAAAATTCAATTTTAAAATGTTCATATGCAAATAATACAATTGAGGGGGGTTTTATCATGAGAATGTCACTTACAATGGATGGAAATGCCTAATTATAAAATATAATGCGTTAAAATGAACTAAGGTGAGTAATGCCTTTTATAGGGGATCACTTTGACGGGTTCCCATGGCAAATGGGATGACCATGACATTACCTTCACAATTCCAATGACTATAAAACATGGGAGACTCAAATGCATAGAATGCATGAACAAAAGGGATGAATTATGTGATGTCCCCACCTATTGCATGAAATACTTGAAATATAACCCTTCTTGACACCAAATTGAAGGCATTTGCCATGTCTAGTTGAAAAACAACCTAGTTGGGGTGAAGGTCCAAGGTGCACTTGATGCCATGGATTACTATTTCATATCCGCCTTTGGTTGTTACTTTGAATTAGTGTGAAGATAAATGTGTTGCAAAGGCATAGTGAAATTGAAAGCATGATATGTGTATTGTGAGTCGATATAATGTTTCCCTCACGATAATGGGACAAATTCCACATGAAAGTTTAGTCATGGCTAAAAGGCGAATTGCCCCAAAAACATGTGCAATTCGATGTGGAATGTGACCTTGTGTGATATGAAAACAAAGTTGAAATAATTATGGGAGTTCATTTGCAGAATCTTTTAGGTGAAAACAATCCAAAAGGTGTTCAAAAACCATCCCAAAAGGACTATTTGCAAATAAATGTGGCATGTGTTAGAATGCATGCTTGAACAAGTTAAACAAAAGTTCAAGGTCTTAGTTTGGTTCATAGTCTTCTAAGAAAAGTGGGAGGAAGCCATTTGATTCAGGATGTAAAGTGGCGAGAATTAAAGTGGTGTTGGAAGACTTGGGTGCAAGAAAAAATGATATTATAACACAATCTATTCAAAAAAATTCTTTTACACATCTAATACCCAATTGTGAAGAAGTTGTTTATGAGTTGGAAATTCATGTTGGGGAGGAAGCATTAAGTTTGAATTTGACGCCAAACCTTGGGCTCGTAAAAAAAATTCCTCTTACAAGTTTTCCAAATCATTTACTAAAAAACGTTTGACTCAAATTCATGTTTCCTTATGCCTGGTTGCCCTTCCCTGAAAAGGCAAAACAAAACACCATTGAGGTAACAAAAGAAACAAATGCCAAGCTACCACATCATAAGGGTCATGTGTTAACTTATCCATTAGAAAACAAAATGCCATTTGTACATTACATCATAAAGCTGTAAGGATGCAATTGTATAATTAAGGATGACAAAAGCCTAAATGGAAGGACCTGAGGCCATTCAATGTTGAAACCTAAGCCCAAGCTAATGTAGGCAAAATGGGAGTAATGGAAGGTAATAGGTTAGGATGGTCACATGGGTTTGGATTAAATGAATTAGATGTTTGGTAAAAATGTTGGTGACAAATTAACCTTTTAAGGGTAAATTGACACCCACATGTGGCGCAAGAGGCGCTAGATGGAAATTGCAGGCATGTTAGGGAAATGGAGGTAGGTTGGGTGTTGTAACCCTAGCCTTGGGCTCGTGACCAAGGCAAGGGCTTGCGAAGGTGCAGGCCAAAAGTGAACCAAAGAGTCACATTTCATGCTTTTGGAAGTGCAAGAAAGTTGAGGGAATGAACCCCCACACTCCCAAGTGAGTTCCCATTTTGAGAGTTGGAGTCCCAATGGACTCCCGAATCTTTAAAAGGAAATTATAGTGGTTAAAACTCATTGGATTGAAGAGTTCCTTATATCATTGGAAATTTCTTGGAATGTAGATGTCTAAAATGGGCACACATGGCCCATTTGGACACTTCAAACACAAGTTATGGCCAAAAGAAAGGTCGGGAGTCAAATTGACAATTTGACTTCCAACCACTAAAAATCAAGAATTGTTCCGATTTCCTTGCGTGTAGGTGGCGTGCGACATACAGTTGGAAAACTCTTGATGAGAGTTACAACTTTACTTAGATTCATTTCAATCGGAGGTCCGCATGTAAAGTTATGGGCTCCCAAAGTCGTGAGAATCTCAACTTTGGGAATTTCGGGACTCCCACTTGGAAGTCCCGAGACAAAATGACATTTGGGTGTTGGTCCCATGGCCAAGCATAGAGGTTACTATAAGGGGGAAGGTGGTGGCTTCCTTCAAGTCTGGGCCATGGTGAGTCTTGTGAATTTGTGTTTACCCATGGTTTGTTCTTGCACCAAAGGGTTCTAGCTATGCATTAACTAACCTATTGTTTGGTTTGTGTAGGTCTGTGTGAATAAGTGACTTGCTTGTCAATTTTTCTAGTCCCATCTCGGAGCTCCAACACACCCTTCTACCCCCGAAGTGTTGTGAGCTAGGGAGCGCGCCCCAATTTTTTCTCCTTCCATTGTCTTCTTCTTTGGACTCGCAGCTAAGTCCATCAAGGAGCTTGGGGGTGCATCATTAGGGGGTTTAATCAGGAGTAATGGTAGAGGTTGATAAAAAGGAAAGGGGAAAGGGTTCAACATGTGCGTTATCTAGGGAAATTGGGAAAATGTAAGGTTGGGGCCCTAGATTCACACAAAGGGCTAGGGGCCATTAGGGATAAATAATGGGTGGTTTGTGGTTTGTTATAATGATAGGGGCAATTAATGAATGATGTGTGGTTTGCATAGGAAATGAAGTGGATAATGGGTTTGTGATGGTGAATGAAAGGGCAAATGGATGATGTGAACTATGAGATTTGATGAAACATGATGAACTAGGGGACATGGGATGTTTTGTGTTCATTAGAAAAGAGGTTTACTAGAAACACAATTATAAATAGGCCCCACTTTTTAAAGATTTCTTACTTTTACACGACAATCATAAATTTACAAAGCTAACCACATGAAATTAAGTAGATCAAAAGGAAAAAAATAGAACTCTATCATGAAAAAACAATCTTACTTTAGAAGATCACTTACCCATGTACTTCATATTTCAAAAAATAAAGTTGAAAGATGGCATAAATGTTCATAAAAAAAATAAATCAGAATCTTTTATAAAAAATGCTTTCATAGAACGAGACGATTTTTTAAACATAAACAAACAATGTACCAAGCTTCTTGGCTAGGGCATTGTGCCAATGCCAAACCCTAATTTTGCTATGGTCTTGGACACCATCATCACTACTCTATTTGTTTCAACACAACCTATATATTGATATTCTTCATCCCATTGCCCAAGTTCTCTAGGACCTCAAATATACAACACCCCATAAAAGTCAACTAAAAAGCCACTTTAATGGATTGGTTACCATCATAGAAAGGTTTTCTATAGAAAAAAAACCCTATCCATTGTAATGGTTATTTATACCTTTCAATAAAACTAAAAATTGATTAAAAAAAACTTGGTTGATTGTTGGTAACAGAGTGGATGCTTAAGCATAGGGATTTTTGAAATTGGCTTTCGACACCATGATGCAAGGAAAATTGCCTCTGCATAATACCATTGAAGATTTGTGTTCACTTTGGCTAGTTACCTCCAAAATAGGGTCCAAATTACAATGTTTATTCTATCTTTTACATCCACAACATAACAACACCTTCCCCTTTCCTAATAAACATAAATTTTCTTTTCACAAAAGCCCCCTATCATGTCTCTTTGGATTCCTTTAAGTTATATGCAACCAATATGCCTTATGGTAATTCCAAGAAATAGTTATAATTGTTTACTAGTCATATTGTCACATGTTACTACTTACTATAGTCATCTTGTTTGTTATTACTACCAACTTTTAGGAACTTGTTGGGACTTCATCAAGTCTTGTCCCTTTTCTTTAGTGTTACCTTGTCGATATGCCTAAACATTTCATCCCTTACATTATCCCCCTCTTAAATGTTATAATGTCCTCACACAATTGCATAACTTTTTACAACACTTCCCTTACATTGTTATTTATTTATATGTATTGTGACAACTTGATTTGCGTACATAATTTTAGTGTGTTGGAATTAAAAAGTTCTCAATCTTGCTATTAAAAGACTCGGGTCCTTTTCTAGTGTAGGCAATTTGTTGTCTTTAAAAGTATTTGTTGGCTTGATGGCTTTTCATTGGTTGTGGTAGACATTGTTAATAATGAAAAACCTTATCAATGCAAGGTCACATGGATAGCTTCTTCACTAAATGTCATGTCCTAGGTATGATTGTTTGTAGAGATAGTTCATTAACACCCAAATGTGCTTATTGAATTGAAGACTTGGATTGCTCACTCATGGTTCTCCAAATGATTGTCACCAAATGATGACAATCATTGTTTGATTAGCAATATTAGTAAGACATGCTAGTTCTTGGCAATTGTCCATCACTTGTTTCCACCGCTTTGGATCATTACTTGCTCAACTTACGACATGGTCCAAAATGTGCACCACATATGTCATTGCAAAAGTAGGTCTATTAGAGGTAGAGATCTGATGACAATGGAAATAATCCTAATATGCAATCTCTAGCTTATAGTAGTGAGTGACATAAGGCATAAAGCCCCAAACATCCTACCACAAATTCCAAAGCACCATGTCTTTTGGGTTGGTGGTACTATAACAAACAATGTTGTAAGCTAAAAATTCTTTCCACTCCAAATCCTCGATTGCTCACACTTATTACCCACTATTGTACAATATGTGAGCCATAATTGAGCTTCAATAATATGAGCCCCTAACATGGGTGGTGTTAGCAAATTTGGAAGCAATGCACTAAATCGAACATCCCAGGAGGAGGAACAAACAACCTGACATACTCCATTTATACCATCATATGCAACATGTCATTTCTGGTATAGGGTTTAATCCCAACTTTTTCTGCTAAGGTAGGATGCTCTACTTGGGGTATCTCAACTCCAGAAATGAGCTTGGTCTCTATTCCTCCCTCCTTTGTGTTAGCTTTTAGCTCTTGAAGACCCTTAGGCTTACTCAACTGAATGTTTTACCTGGTTTTTCTTTGGTTCACCCTTGTCAGCTTCTTCTTCTTTGATCACACTATGGGGATAGAGCTTCGATAGCGGTGTAGTTTCGTCCTCATCAGATATGTTGGCTATAGGCATATTTGTATCTGTAGGAATTTGTAGGAATTTGTTTCCCTTTTGGACTGTTTCAGTTGGACTTGCCTTCCGGACAACATGATGTTCCCATCACGTCCTCAAGTGCCATGTACGCACCACGTCATTGACATGTTGGAACTTGGTGTAGCATGGTGGAGATTAGTCAGCGAGGGTGTCATAAATGTGGGTCACATATTGTGCAATAATGGGTGGTAAATGTGGGCCACTGTCAAAATTGTGTTTGTAGTTGCACGGATTCGTTTTGGAACACAAATTATTTGTAGTTGTCGTACAGAGTTCTTGAGCACAGAAGTGCGTGTTTGCACTACAGAGATATCCTCTGGAGCACAGTTCTGTTTGTAAGTGGTGCACAAATTCTGGAAGCACAGATCATTGGACAGACAAACTATTCGTCGTTGCACAGATTTTTTGGAGCATACATTGTTTATAATTGAACAGGCTTTTTTGGAGCACAGATTTGTAAGTTAGTTAGTATTGCGCAGATTTTTCTGGAGCAGATATTCTCTGTAGTGCACCGGTTTTATTGGAGCAACAGATTCCTTTTTGTAGTCGAACAATCAAGCACGATAAAGCCGTTTTTAAGTAAGCAAATGGCAGGTCAAACGGTGTGTGTCACTGGTGCTTCGGGTTTCATTGCCTCTTGGCTTGTGAAGCTGCTTCTGGAGCGTGATTACACAGTTCGTGGCACGATTCGCAGTCCAGGTACGTCTCGTGATTTCGTTTCCTTTTACTCCTTCCATCAATGTCGTTGTTTGCAAAAACTTGATGAACATAAATAATAAGTTAGTTTGCGAGAGGGACAAGGGTCTGAAATAGCAAGGTATCTTGGCCATCTGTTTATTGACTGTGTCCTCCAAGTTACAGACATTGTGATGCACCCAGAAACGGGGCCAAAAGTTTGGTATCTCTACATTCTAATGTTATGTGGAGTCAGTCCACTATAGAAACATTTCAGGCATCATCACTGAAGCATCCACTTGGGCTTCATCATGCTAACCACCATGTATTTCCAATTTCGCAATATTATCCTCCTTATGGATGTCATTTAACGGGCAGAGCCACTATGCAATGAGACGCTTGTTCAGCAAACAAGACATCCATGAGCAGACTTTACTCTCTCCTACAGGGCATGTATGATCCTGTGTTCTCCTTGTAAATGAATCCAGTTAATCTGATGTTATCTGTGGTTGATTGGATACCTAAGTTTGCTATCCATATTCTTGCAAAACTTTTAGCTCCCTTAAAGCTTGCTATCAACTTTGATTTCAAGGAAGAAAGACCTGCACTCTCAATTATTTTCTTTCCCCTCACCCTCCTGGGGACATTGAGCTGGGGTTACTGAGAAACCTTGAACTTCACAGTCAATGTGGAAAGATGCAGTTGGTGCCCTTGGCAGTTTTGTTCACCATTTTTGGCAAAGAGAAATAAAGACACTTTGATGGTTGGCATGCATAGCTAAGCATGTTTCCTGGACCTTTCCATCTCTGAGTGAAATACATCTGCAAGTGAGGTCTTTCCTCCCGTTATCTGTTGCACACATCTAAGATGTACTTTGTTGTAAATGAGATGCTGTTGATGAAGAATATCAACAACATTGAGGTTCTCTTCTTGGAAGTGCAGTTCTGCAATTTTCTGACTGAAACTTTACATGGTATATCTGAAGTGTTGAACTTGAATTCTTGTTGAGCTGTACATTCTTGTATTCAGAATGCTTCAGATGTCCACTTATGCTGCTTCTATCCTCATACCAAATTTCCAAAAGTGTCAGCAGATACTGGTATCCTTTGTCCTCCTTTTCTTAGTGGATGAGTAGAAATACAGTGTGGAGTATGAACTTTGCTTATGTCAAAGCCTTGGAGATTCATAGGACACTTGCCTTGACTGACTGGCTATGGACTTTTCTGTTAGAACTGGAGAATTACCATAAGGTTGATACTAGTGGAATGGATGGGGGCTGGCAGAGAAATCCAAGCACCTGTTGCAGTTACCAGGTGCCAGTGATCACCTGAAGCTTGTATCAGCTGACCTTTTAGAGCAAGGATCTTTTGATCAAGCCGTGGAAGGTTGTGATGGTGTATTTCACACTGCATCTCCAGCTTTTGAAAAAAATTTGACAGATCCGCAGGTCTCTCCTTCCTATATTCACATATTTGTTTCCAATTTAGCCAGAGTGCACATCTCAGGAAGTCATCTCCTACTCCACAAAGAAGACATAGCAGACATTTTCATCAAAGCTGCAAATTGTTTCCAGATCCAACTGTTGCATGATTGGTAATGAGAGTACAAAGGCAGATTCGGGGGTTGGGGTCAGCTTAGCTTACCCTCTAACAGCGAAGGTGCTATGTAGCAGGCACAGTTAATTGATCCAGCAGTAAATGGAACTCTGAATGTACTGGCTTCCTGTGTAAAAGCACGTACAAAGAAGGTGGTCTTGACATCATCTATGGCAGCTGTCGCCTACACTCCAAAGCGCAAATCCACCAGTGTTGTTGATGAGAGCTGGTGGAGTGATTCAGACTATTGCCAAGAAGCCAAGGTTTGGTTGGATCTGCCAGACCTCAATGGTCTATGATGCTGGACTGTTGGTCCCAATTTTTCTGTCACATATCAGACAGGATGATTTAGATTTGTTATCTGTGCTCATGAGGGTTCCTCCTGCAGGCATGGTATGTCGTATCTAAGACACTTGCAGAAAGGGCAGCATGGGATTTTGTGAATGAGAAGAATTTGGACATGGTGGCCATCAACCCCTCCATGGTCATTGGACCCAATTTACAAGGGTCCAAAAATACCAGCAATGAATATATTTTGGACTTTCTAAATGGTAAGCATTTTCTAAATCTTCATTGCCGGACAATGTGTTTCATCTAATGAAGGAAAACTATTTGGAAAACATATGTTGGTTGATTGCTGAAATATTTTACTTGGATTGGTGCTTGCAGGGACAACAAAGACGTTCCGAAATTCATGTATTGGGTGTGTGGGGGTGAAAGATGTGGCAATGGCACACATACTGGCATATGAATCAGCAACTGCAACAGGCCGTTATATATGTGCTGAACAACTGTTGCATTATGCAGACCTGGTTGCTCTTTTGTCCAAACTGTATCCTACATATCCAATTTCTGCAAAGTGAGTTATAGTCACTTCCCCTCAATTTCTCTTCCC
>Ga0116229_10010970_pt1 | contig 13482 bp, 12 predicted proteins | sample S1TSphgellanicum_3_FD_87313 | JGI IMG/M metagenome (GOLD analysis project Ga0116229, IMG submission 87313) | Host-associated microbial communities from peat moss isolated from Minnesota, USA - S1T2_Fc - Sphagnum magellanicum MG | ecosystem: Host-associated > Plants > Peat moss > Unclassified...
CACCAGGAAATCCTCGACGACATCGCGGCCAAGTTCGCCCGGCGCAAACTCGTCATCAACAACCTGCAACGCCCGCAGGCCATGGTGCCCGAAGGCGGCGTGGTGCTGGCCAACCCCAACGGCACCGCGCCCGGGCTCATCATCGAGAACGACAAAACGGTCGCCGTCCTGCTGCCCGGCCCGCCCGGCGAGTTGCGCCCGATGTGGACCAACGAGGCGCTGCCCTGGCTGCGCAAGCGATTCGCCGACCGTGTCGCCCCGGGGCATGAAGTCAGCCTGCGCATCCTCGGCATCGGCGAAACGCGCGTGCAAATCCTGGTCGAGGACGAGGTCAAGGCGCTCGGGCCGGTCGAGGTCGGTTATTGCGCGCGGCCCGGCGAAGTCGACCTGCGCCTGATCACGCCGGACGAAGCTCTCGCGCAAAAAGCCGGCGACCTGGCGCGGGCCAAACTCGGCGACGTGATTTATGCGGAGGGCACGGAAGCGATGGAGGAGGTCGTGGTGAGGCTCGCGCGAGCGGCGCGCAAAACCGTGGCCACGGCGGAATCATGCACCGGAGGCGCGGTGGCCAGCCGGATCACCAACGTCTCGCACAGCTCGGAAATGTTCCGCTACGGCTGGGTCACCTACGCGAACGAGGCGAAGATGACCGAGCTCGGCGTGCCCGTCGCGCTCCTGGCAAAACATGGCGCCGTCAGCGCGGAAGTCGCGCAGGCCATGGCCGAGGGCGCGTTGCGCGGCAGCGGGGCCGATCTCGCCGTCTCCGTGACCGGCATCGCCGGACCCACCGGCGGCACACCGGAGAAGCCGGTCGGCCTCGTCTACTTCGCCCTCGCCTCGAAGGATGGCAAGACCCAAACCGTGAAGCACATGCTCTCCTCCAACCGCGAAATGTTCAAATACATGGCCTCCCAAATCGCCCTCGATTTGGTCCGCCGCGCGCTGGTTTGACGCGCATGGTAGCCCGGACAACTTGTTGTCCGGGTCGCCGAAGGCGACGAGAAGCCGCCGAAGCTATGTTCGAAAAGGGAAAGGCTGCTTCTTGTGCCTCGACCGAAGTTTCGGTCTCGGCACCCCGACAACGAGTTGTCGGGGCTACCAAAGGGACACGCCTTCGCCGTACCGAGCAGATTTCTCTTCACGCAAGCCGGAGGCTTGCCAGCACATTAGCCGGTGGTAAGCCTGCTACTGCCCTCCGCAGGAGCAGGCGCCACCACCGGTATCACACACGCCAAAACCGACCCCGGAGGGGTCGCAGCCTACTTCTCTGCCGCCTAAACTCCGTCGGACTTTTCCCCGCATAGCGCCGGAATCGATTCGAGAAATAAAACGGATCATCGTAACCGACAGCGGCGGCGACCTCCGCAATGCCAAGGCCCGTCAGCCGTAACAACTGACCCGCATGCCACATCCGCTGTTGCTCGAAAAATTGCTGCGGCGACGTCCCCATCTCCTCTTTGAATAAATGGGCGAGGCGCGAAACAGAGAGCCCGCAATGTCGCGCGAGCGTTTCCAGCCGGAACGGCTCCCGCAAATGCGCGGCAAGATAATCCATGGCTCGCCTCACCCGCGGATCGGTGCGCATCCAATCTCCCCGCGAAGCGCCGACCTGCGCCCAGAGCAGCGCCTCCTCCAGGGCATTGCCGGCAAAATCGATCGCATAGGGTAACAGGCGACGGGAAATCCCGATCATCCGCCGCATGGCCGCGACAAAGCCATCGCGCACTTCGCCCTTTTCCAGGCTGATGATTTTCACGCCCTGCTTCCCCACCGGCCACCGCAGCCAGGGATGCCAGGACGGTTTCGGAATAAAATGAGCCCAAAGCAAATGCCAGCAGCCGGCATCCGGATCGGTCTTGTAATCCTGAAGTTCGCCTCGCGCATAGAGGATGACATCTCCCGGTCGCGTGGAAACAACTCCTGTGGTGGTGGTGATGCAACCGGAACCCGCCTCGGTATGGATAAGGAGCCAGTCGCCGCTGCCGCGCGGCCGCCAATTGGTATAGGAGCGCCCCTGGTCGAATTCATCCCCGTGGAGCTCCACATTTGTCGCGTAGGGCGTTTCTTTGCGCGCTTTCATCCAGCAGAATATTACAGGTTAAGAGCAAAGGCGTCCATTTACCTTTTTGCGGCGATTGGCTATTTTCAGGAATCATGCAAACGCTCTCCGCGCTCATCACGCCCGAACAAAAGCAACAATTTCTGGACGACGGTTATTGCGTCGTAGCCAATCTCTTTTCCGAGTCTGAGATCGCGGAAATCGAGGCATTCTTCGAGGAGTTCAAGCTCAAGGGACACAAAATCTACGACGGTGTCGGCTACGAGGAAACGGACATCACCAAGCAGCAGTTGCGCGCGATGCAACCTCATCGTTACAGCAGGAAAGCTCAGGACTGGATGCTGCATCCCCGCGTCGGAGAGGTGCTCGAGGAGCTGCTCGGCCGTCCCGCGCTGGGCGTGCAAACCATGTACTATTTCAAGCCGCCGGGGGGTAAGGGCCAGGGCCTGCACCAGGATAATATTTATCTGCTCTCGAAACCCGCCACCTGCATCGCGGCGTGGACGGCGATCGACTCGGCTGACCTCGACAACGGCTGCCTCTACGTTGTGCCGGGGTCTCACAACAGCTCCATTCTCTGCCCGGAAAAGGGTGGCGAGGCGTGGCTCAATTACGGCGACACCCACATCACCAAATTTCCCCGCGACCAGAAGCCTGTGCCCGTCTGCGTGCCTCGCGGTTCGACCATGTTTTTTGGCGGCAACCTGATCCATGGTTCCGGCCCCAACCGCACCAAGGATCGCTATCGCCGGACCTTTATCGGCCATTATATCGACGAGGCATCCGAGCAGGTCGCCCAGTTCTATCACCCCGTCCTCACCATGGCGGGAGAAGTGGTGAGCGACATTGCGGTACCGACCGGCGGCGGCCCCTGCGGCGACGGTTGGAACGGCTCGGTGCATTAGTCCTCTTTAAGAACTCCGTCATCCCGAACTTGCCTCGCCCTTCGGCTGTCGGACAAAATAGCGATAGATCGTCTGCGCGATGACTGGAGGCTTCTCGTTCATTCTTGGGCTAATCGGAAGCAAGATCGCTGTACCTTTAACTGGCAGCGCCCACTTCGAAATCGATTTTTGCCGTTCCTTCAAGTTGAACTTCACCTGCAATAGCGAGTTGACCCGCCTCAGCTCGATGGTCGCCACCTCCGCGAATAGGAGCGGGCGCGTCCATTGCGTCATGGTCACCCCCTCCGCAGTCAGCACCAACTCGTCTTTCCGTGACTTCCAAGCGACCCATGCAATCCAAAGGAAAAGAGCGACCAGCACGCCAAGGAATGCCTTGGCCACCCAACCGGGAACGACAAACATAATCAGCAGGCTGAACATGGCGATGATCCCGAAAAGAACGAGCCCCACGAAATGACCACTGCCCTTTTTGCGCCAACGAATCTCTGGGAAATGGTGTTCCAGCATTTCCTTACCGTCCTCCGTTTGATAATCAGCCTGCACGAGTCGCGCCCTCGCGCGAGACTCGCCAACCGCTTTCTCCACTTTTTGGTTCAGGTCAAGGAAAAGCCCCTCATGCCCCGCGAACCAGAAATCGTAAGCGCTTTCTGCGCCTTCCAACGAAATAGCCCTTGCATCGGCCACTTGGACCATGCCCCCAAGAGCCTGCAAGCGATCCTGCAGCGGCGGATGCGAATCGAGCGGATGCGGCAACTTCTTCTCGGCGAGCTCCGACCAGAAGGGGTCGCCCGGCAGGATTTTCTCATCGATAAAAGCGTGCCAACGAATTTCCATCGGGTTTTGTAGATTATTTGCAATGGGATCTTTTAACATCCGCTGGAAGGTCTCGTTCAAAACTGAGAATTTCACTAGCGCTCGCGCAAATATTTCGGGCGACGTCAGCGCCGCCCCAACCTGATCGGCCAGGAACTCCCGCTTCCGCGATAATCCCTGGATCGTCTTTTCAAACGTAAGATGGAAAAAGGCGAGCAATCCCCAGCTCGGCCAGCCTACCCAACCTGCGCGGGCCAATGTCATGATCGTCTCGTTGACCTTCAACCGCAGAGGATAAAACTCACGAGTCATGCGTGTGTCATCGCGTTTGAAGTGCCCAAGTTCGTGGCCGATGATAGCGGACACCTCCTCGCGTGAAAGCTGCTTGAGCAAGAGATACGACAGAAAAAGAGTCCTCCCGGTCGAGCTGCCCGCATCTGTCTTTACGGCCAGTTCCGTCACATAAAAACTTGTTTTCATGCCAATGATAACTCGATCCGGTGGTGTCGCTCCCACCGCAGTTGCTGCCTGCCGAATCGCCTCCCACAACTCCGGTGCTTCCTCGGGGGTGATCTCCCGCGACATCGGCTCGGGAAATTCCAATGGCACTTTTTTCAGCAAGACCTGGATTGAAGTCCAGAGTGCGACCATTCCGCCAATGATGATTAACAGCAGCAGCTTGGGAAAAAACTGACTCGTGAGCAGCACGGTAGACTCAAACGTGCCATAGGCCAGCAGAGGGATTAACAGCACGAGCTTGATCACCGCCATGCTCATTGCCATTTTCCAGCTCAACCGGTAATTGCGGATGAGGTCGTTGAGAGATTTTCTCGCGTCAAGGTTCATGCTCATGATCGAGAGCATGGTGATGACGAGCAGGGCCACCAAAACGCCGGAACCAACAAGTCCCCACCAAAGCCGCTTGAACGTGCCGCAAATTCCATCTTTCTCGAAGGCGTCGTAAAGCCGTTGAATGCGCGGGCCGTGGTGAAAACAAACAGCCTCCAAGTCGAGATTATCGAAGTAGGCGATTCTTTTCGCCTTTTCTGCTTCAGGGATTCGTTGACTGGAGATGACCCCATCTCGCAGGGAATTATGTACCTGATAACTGTACCAAGTCGGCGCAACGATAAAAAAGATCAGGAGCAAGATCGGAAATAGGAGCGTTCTCCAAAGCGCATCTCGGAGGAGCTTTTCGTGATTAGGAGGTGATTGCTGATTCGCCATATGCGTTTTCAGGCGATGGTTTCTGCCTGTGTCTCATCCTCTAAATACTCCCCCGTCTCGACCGCGATTTTCACCAACTTAATCGAGAAAAAAGGGCACAGGAATCTTTTCACTTAGAGATTTGTTTACGCGGTTTGCCGCGAAACGCACGCTTGATTCCATACCATGCGAGACACTCATGTTAGCGATCCATTGTACCTGAAAAAGCTCATCGCAACCGTTTAAGCGACAGAGAACCTTAAAAAATCCTTGGTCCAACACCCCGCCCGGTTAATGCGCGGCATATTCCTTCTCTACAACTTTATCACCGTTGTTTCAATATAGATGCCAGACCGAATGCCTGTCCCTTTTTTCTTTTTATCGTCCGAAAACTAATCGAACTTTCGAAAACAAGTCTTGCCGTTCAAGGCGTAGGCGTGTAGCCAAACGAGAGCGGCGGCATTATTGCGAAAATAATGCTTGTACATTTGTATAAACGCGGTACAAACATCTCACTATGGCTGCTAAAACAGAGACAAAACCACCCGAACTCAAGACCGAACCGAAAGCCGATACCAAGGCCCACGCTGCGCGGGATAAAAATCTTGAGCTGGCCCTCCAGGCCATTGCCAAGGAATACGGCGAGGGGTCGATCATGCGACTTGGCGACGCCCACTCGAAGCTGACCGTCGAGGTGATTCCCACCGGCTCGATCGCCATCGACACGGCGCTCGGCGTGGGTGGCTTTCCCCGCGGTCGTATTATCGAGATTTTCGGCCCCGAATCCTCCGGCAAAACCACGCTGACCCTGACCGTGATCGCCCAGGCGCAACGGGCCGGCGGTGTGGCGGCCTTCATCGACGTGGAGCACGCGCTCGATCCCGCCTATGCGCGGAAGCTCGGCGTGAACATGAACGAGTTGCTCGTTTCGCAACCCGACTCGGGCGAAGAAGCGCTGACCATTGCCGAGACGTTGATCAAGTCGAATGCGGTTGATGTCGTCGTGCTCGACTCGGTCGCGGCGCTGATCACCAAGGCGGAACTCGAAGGCCAGATGGGCGACGTGACCATGGGCGCCCAGGCGCGCTTGATGAGCCAGGCCATGCGCAAGCTGACCTCCTTCATCAGCAAATCGAAAACCTGCGCGATATTTACCAACCAGATCCGCGAAAAAATCGGCGTGATGTTCGGCAACCCCGAAACGACGCCGGGCGGCAAGGCGCTGAAGTTTTATTCCTCCGTCCGCATCGATATCCGGCGCATCGCCGCGATCAAGCAACCCGACGGCGTGGTGCTTGGCAATCGCACGCGGGTCAAGATCGTGAAGAACAAGGTCGCGCCACCCTTCCGCGAGGCCGAGTTCGACATCATGTACAACGAGGGCATCTCAAAAGAGGGCTCGCTGCTCGACCTCGCCATTGAACTGAGCGTGATCGATAAAAAAGGCGCGTGGCTTTTCTTCGAGGGATCACAGGTTGCCCAGGGCCGTGACGCGGCCAAGGAAGAGCTCAAGCGGAACAAGGAACTCTACGCCAAGATCGAAAAGGCCACGCTGGCCAAGCTGAAGGTTGGCGAAGCCCCGGAGAGCATCGGCACCACGGTCGCGCCGTAGGGAAAATGCCGCGGGCGCAGGCGAATCCCCCACCTCCGCGCAGCTTGTGCCGGAGGAATGGAGTCTCTATTTTGCTTCAAGATGAAACCCAGTCTCCGATTCACCGCCGCCCGTTGGCTGCTGCCGGTGCTCGTACTCTTCTTGGTCAGCGCGCAAGCCGAAGCCAAGACCGCCAAGCTCCGCGACATCGCCGACACCGTCGCCTCCAACCCGATCATGACCAAGTTTGCCGCGATGTTGCAGGCTTCGGAGCTCGGCACATTTCTTAGCAGCCGCGGGCCGTTCACCGTTTTCGTTCCAACCGACTCGGCGTTTTCCAAACTCCCGCCGGGTACGCTCGAGACACTCCTCCTTCCCCAAAACAAAGTGCGGCTGCAGGACATTCTTCTCTATCACGTCGTGAATGGAAAAAGACTGACGGCCAAGGATCTGCTGACCCTGAAAAGCGTGCTTTCCTGCATGGGAGATCCACCCGCCCCACTCGCGGTCCGCACCAACCATATCGGCGTGCAATTCGTCATGAAGGCAAAAATCGTCCATGCGGACATTAAATGCCAGAATGGCATCATCAACGAAGTCGACACCGTTCTGATGCCGCCGGAAGGGAGCCTGCCTGCCCTCGCACCGCCGCCTGTACCTGCACCCGCAACGAATGCACCGCCGTCTGTCGTGGTCGTGCCCTGGACTGGCACCAACGCCGCTCCGGACGATACAAATGCTGCTCCCGTGATTCCGGTAGCGCCCATTGCCGCGCCGGAAGCCGCGCCGCATTGATGAATTATAGCCGCGCTCGGTCCTGCGGACGGCAGGTCCTGCGGACGGCAGTAAGCGTGGTCCACCGCCTTACGGCGGCGGCTACACCGAGGCCAAATCTTTTTTGAGGACGGCCTTGAGCTGCTCAAGCCCCTTGTCGTCGTCACCGGCAATGGGAATGATCTCGCGACGGAAGCGCCGCTTGAATTTCTTCAAGTTCTCTGCGGCTTCGGGCAGATCCATTTTGTTGGCGATGATTAAATAGGGACGCTCGGCCAGTTCCTTTTGATACAGGCTGATCTCGGTGCGCAACTGCGCAAAATCATCGCGCGGATCGCGACCTTCCTGCCCCGACATGTCGATGACGAAAAGCAGCATCCGGCAGCGCTCGATGTGCCGCAAAAATTCGTGGCCCAGGCCGATACCGGCATGCGCTCCCTCGATCAGTCCGGGAATATCAGCCACGTTGACACGCGCGAAATCGGGATATTCGATCACGCCGATCATCGGCTCGAGCGTCGTGAAGGGATACGGCGCGATTTTCGGATGCGCGTTGGAGAGGCGTGAGAGCAGCGTCGACTTCCCCGCGTTGGGATAGCCGACCAGCCCGGCATCCGCGATCGATTTTAGCTCGAGTTGGAACTGGCCGCGCTCGCCTTCCTCGCCATTCTCGTAACGGCGCGGCGCCTGGTTGGTCGACGACTTGAAATTCATGTTGCCGCGTCCACCCCGGCCGCCGTTGCACAGGACGAATTTATCCCCAGCTTTGACGAGATCAGCCACGGGCTCCAGCACGGCGGGATCTTCCGGGACGCTGGCGAGATCATCGGGCGTCTTTCGGCCCTCGCCGAACTCATCTCCCTCGACAATGGGAATCACTTCGTCGGGAATGCGGCTGACCACGGTGCCCGGCGGAACATTGATGATGCAATCGGCGCCCGACTTCCCCGACATCTGCTTCTTGCCGCCGTTCTGTCCATTCTTGGCGAACTGATGCGGCGCGTAGCGGTACTTGATCAGGTTGTTGACGTGGGGATCGACGACGATGACGACGCTGCCGCCGCGACCGCCGTTGCCACCATCGGGACCGCCGTCAGGCATGTTCTTTTCGCGCAGAAAACTGCAGGCGCCGGGCCCGCCGTTGCCAGCTCGCGCGACAATGCGAACGCGATCGACAAACATGTCCTGCGGACGGCGGTTATTGCGTCCCGCGATGCGGGACGTCAGGGGTTAAGCCGCGACCGGTGCGAGAACGTGCACGCGGCGGTTGACGCGGTCGAATTTGACGACGCCGTCCGTGAGGGCGAAGAGGGTGTGGTCGCGACCGATCCCGACGTTGGCTCCGGCACGAAAACGGGTGCCGCGCTGGCGGACAATGATGTTGCCGGCGATGACTTCTTCGCTGCCAAATTTTTTCACGCCGAGCCGCTTGCTGACGCTGTCGCGCCCGTTGCGTACGCTGCCTTGACCTTTTTTATGCGCCATAGTGGTTCTCCAATTAAATCGTGATTGCGGTGATCTTCACGCGGCTCAGCTTTTGCCGATGACCGACCGTGCGGTGGTAGCCTTCGCGGCGGCGATACTTGTAAGCGATGACCTTCTTGGCCTTGATTTCATCGACCAGTTCGAGTCCGACCGTGGCCCCGCTCAGGAGCGGATTGCCGACGGAAAACTTATCGCCGTTGCCAACCATGAGCACGTCGGAAATCGTGATCTTCTTCGCGCCTTCGGCGGGAAAATCGACCAATTCGATATCGAGGGTTTCCCCTTCGGTTACTTTGTACTGCTTTCCACCTGAACGAATAACGGCAAACATGATTAGGTCCTTTAATTTAGCGAGTTGGGAAGCATGCCCGATCCACGTGCAGGCGCAAGCAAATTTTCTGCAAATGATTGGTCCCGCCCGTGAGGGCGTGGTTCACCGCCTTACGGCGGCGGCAACAGGAACTAAGCGACTTGCTTGATGGGTTCCTCGACGGGCGCGATCCCCGGGACTTCGGGCGATTCTTTCAACGTCTTGAGAAACCGCTTCATGGCCGGAGAAAGCACGCGGCCTGACTTGTAGATGATGCCAAGCGGGCGGTAATAGGGCGGCCCTTTGAACTCGACCGTCGCGAGCGTGCCGTCGCGCACTTCCTGCTCGACCGTGGCGCTGGGGACGATGGAAACTCCCGCACCGATTTCCACCGCGCGTTTCACGGTCTCGATGTTGTCGAATTCCATCACCGGATTCACTTCCAGGCCGGCCTCGCGGAAAATTTTATCGACCGCCTTGCGGGTCGGGATATCGGGCTCGAACCCGATGAACTTTTCCTTGCGCAACCTTTCGACGGAGATCTCGCCTTCCTTCACAAATTCGTGCGTGGGCACGCAAATGAGGACGAGCTTGTCCTTGCGGAACGGCTCGACCTTCAACGTCTTCTTGTGGACCGGGAACGCCACCAACCCGAGATCGCTCGTTCCTTCGGTCACCTCGTCGTAGACCTGGTTCGAGCGGCGATACTCGACGTGGACATTGACGCTCGGAAATTCGCGCAGGAATTTCTTCAGATAAGGCGGCAGCTCATGCAGCCCGATGCTGTAAACCGTGCTCAGGCGAATCGTGCCGGAGACGACGTTGCGCATTTCGGAAAGCTGATGCTGGAGCGAATCGAATTGAAAAACGATTTCCTTGCTCGCCTCGTAAAGAAGCTGGCCTTCGCGCGTCAGGCCAAAGCGCTTGTTGCTGCGCTCGATCAGCGGAACGCGGAAGCGATCCTCCATCGCGCGAATCTGCTGGCTGACGGCCGATTGCGTAATAAAGTTGAGCGAGGCCGCTTTGCTAAAGCTGCGCGACTCAACCAAATCACGGAACACCTTGAAGGATTCAACCTGCATCGCGGGAAAATATAAGCGTATCTAATGATGAGTCAAGACTCTTCTCTGAGGAATGACAGAAAACTTTTTTTCCGATAAGTTATGCTCATGGACGATTTATCTTCCCGTCTGAACCGCCTCCAGGAGGCCATCGCCGCAGCTGCCCAAAAAGCCGGTCGCGAGGCTGGCGAAATCGAGCTCATCGCCGTCAGCAAAACCCAGCCCGTGGAATCGATCCAGGAGGCTCTGCGCGCGGGAGTTACGTGTTTTGGCGAGAATAAGGTCCAGGAAGCGCGGGGGAAGATCGAAGCACTGGGTCGCGGCATCTGGCATTTGATCGGGCACCTCCAAAGCAACAAAGCCCGGGACGCGGTGCGGCTGTTTGACTCCATCGACTCGGTCGACCGAGCCGATCTCGCCGAGGAAATCGATCAGCGTGCGGAGGCCCTGGGCAAAATCCAGAACGTCCTGCTGCAAGTGAACATCGCGGGCGAAAGCACCAAATTCGGCTGCGCACCCGAAGCGGCACGCGCCCTCGCCGAAGCCATGAACGATCTGCCCCGCCTCTGCCTGCGCGGCCTGATGACCATCGCGCCCTACTCGCCGGAGCCGGAGAAATCGCGCCCTCATTTTGCGGGGCTGCGCATCTTGCGCGATAAAATTCAGGCCGACACGGGCCTGCGCCTGCCCGCGCTCTCCATGGGCATGAGTGGCGATTTCGCGGTCGCCATCGAGGAAGGGAGCACCTGCGTGCGCATCGGCACGGCGCTGTTCGGCGAGCGGCTCAAGCTCAAGCAACGCCGCCCGGAAGATCCCTCCTTCACGGAATCGACTTGATTTTGTTTCCTCCTATAACCCGGTGTGCGAATTACAAAATAAAATCCCCGCCTGGACGAAGCCGAGCGGGGACTGCAGGACGGGAATCGGATTAAGTCCGGCGTGCGCGGACGTGCCAAGCGAGCAGCGCCAGACCACCGAGCATCAGCGCCCACGAGGAGGGCTCCGGCACTGTCTCAACCGTGAAGGCGTCAAGCTCGAGATCTGGGGTCGACGTGCTGGTGGAAGTCCCGAACGTGACAGACTCGCCGACACCGGAGAAGCTATTGTCCGTTGCCTGCGACCATGCGGTATAGACGTAAAGGTGGTTGGTAGGTGTAATCGTGGTCGTAGAACTATTCAGTGCCTGTGTGCTCGACAGTGTACCGAGGACCAGGTTAATTGTATCCAGCAGTGTCCCTGTGCCATTCAAACCTGACCACACCTCGGCCGTTTGAAGGTTTTGGTTTTGGCTTCCAAAAGAGTAGTTGAACGTCACCCCGGTGAATCCGGCTGTAAAATTGATTGCATTCGTAAGTGTGGTTACAGTTGGATATGTGGTATTGAAACTAAGAACCTGGGTGTTACCGTCGCCGGGAGCGGCGTCGGTGGGCAGGTTTTGGAATCTCCCCTGGGTGCTCGACGTGCCCGAAAACAGCACTTCGGCATTCGTAGAAAAAGTGAAGCCGAGGTCCGGGCCAGTTCCGTATCCGGCATTTCCCTGTAGAGGTCCCGACGTAGCGGTGTTGCCGGCATAACCGCCATCGTAAAAGTTGTCGGCATAAAGGCCCGTCACACGCGGGGAGTCCCCAGAGTTTTGCTGCAACTCGACCGTCTGGGCGTTGGCCGCTCCGCCGATGAGGCCGAGCAATGTCGCCGCGACCATATTGCGAATAATCTGATTCATATCTCGATGATTAAGGGCTGGGTTCGTCTGGATGGATTGATTTAAATTGGCTGAACGTCTCTGGAAATTGGTGCTATGGCCAAACCGCATGCTTGTTGCAACTCTAGAGTTATTAACGAAGCCCGATGACAACTTGAAGACGTTCCCGTAAACATCCCGCGTCATGATATTTAATTTTCGAGAAGTTCGCGCCCTACCTTGTGAAGCTGGGGAGGGATCAGTTGAGCGACCGAAAAAGAGCTCTTGCCCATGCTAAGCAAACAGGCATCAACCGGACGTGCCTATCTCCGTTCTAGACAATAGGCCTGCAGAAAAGCTATTGGTTGAACGGCTTATGCTCATCTTTCTACGCGGAACATTTACGATCCTGGCCGGTTTTTTTCTTATGGCGTCATTCCGGGCGCAAGCCGCTGACACTCCGACACCTCCGCTGGCCGCACCGGCTTTTGTCGATGCCGTTACCTTTGAATTCAACGCGGACGAAGAAAGTCACAAGGTGATGGTGGTCTCGGCGCCGAATTTACTGCGCGTGGATGAACTCACGGATGGTTATAGCGTGATTTATAATCCGCAGACCGACTTTTACACGGGCCTGGAGCACCGGAACTATACCTACTGGCAGTTCTCCTGGTCGGAGGTGCGCGATGCGGTCGAGAACTCCAAGCGTCACGAAGAGCGCCTGCAGGAATTGGGCAACGAGGGATTGACTGGCATTGGCGACAGCGACAGCTCCAACGCGAATACGAACGCGACGAGTGCCGATACTTCATCCACAAGCCTCGCGGACGATTCCGGCTACGTCTGGCATCCGACGAACGACCACAAGCAGATCGCGGACTTCGACTGCGTGCGCTGGATCGGCGACACGGTCAGCGGCGAAAGCGTCGAGGCGTGGTGCTACGCCGGCGTGCTGCCCAAGGTGCAGACGGCGATCGATCGACTGCGCGTGATTGATGAACCGATGGCGCTGGTCCCGGTGCGCAACATCGCGCCCGACTTTATCTTTCCGGTTTACACCGCGCTCTTGAAGGGAGGAGTCACGCCGTTGCTGATCAACTGGGGCAACGATCAGAACAAAAATCATTTTCGTTTCGTGGCGGCCAAAACCGAGGACGGCAAGCTGAGCCTCTTCACCGTGCCGAAGCTCTATAGCAAAACCACGCTTATCACCATGGACGGGATGCTCGACAAGCAACCGGTGATCGCGCCGATAAGCAATCCGCCGCCCCGGCCCGGGCAGAATTGAGTCCGTTGTAGCCGCCGTCGCGAGACGGCGGAATGTCAGACGCAGCTCTAGCTCTCACATTCCGTGCTCTCACGAGCAAGGCTACACTAACAAAGCCGCCATCGTGAAGGATCCGCAGTCATCACGGAATGACTTCCTTCTTCGTGCCAAAAAATTCCGTTAATTTAATTTGGGAAAGGCTTAAGACTAGGAGATTTTGGATAAGGGGTAGGATTTGATGATGGAAAGGAGATTGGCTTTTAAGGTAGTGAGAGACTGATTATAGCGCCACTCGCATTCTTTGAGGTGGAGAGGAAAGAGTTTTTTGAC
>Ga0116229_10010971_pt1 | contig 13480 bp, 11 predicted proteins | sample S1TSphgellanicum_3_FD_87313 | JGI IMG/M metagenome (GOLD analysis project Ga0116229, IMG submission 87313) | Host-associated microbial communities from peat moss isolated from Minnesota, USA - S1T2_Fc - Sphagnum magellanicum MG | ecosystem: Host-associated > Plants > Peat moss > Unclassified...
CTGCCGGGCATCGAATGTCGAGAGCGCGTTGAACGCGCCGCGAAACTTGAACGCACCCATCCGCTGGAGGTTCTCGCACTTGAAGAACACCTCCGCACCGAACTCTTCGTTGACGATTCGCGAGGTCATGACCGGCGTCTTGTGCGCGTGGCCGGCGATGCGCTGCGCGGCCGCGACGACATCGTCGAACGTCGGTAAGGAGAGAGTATTCAAGATCGTCGCTGCCTGGGCGGGCTAGAAGCGGATTCCCATCCGTCGATACGCATCGGCCAACAGCCACAGCGGCCCGATCAACAGGAATTGTATATCCTTGAAGAACGAGGGACGCTTGCCTTCGATGGCATGACCGATGAATTGACCCACCCAAGCGACCAGAAACAAGCCGATGCACAGCGCAGAGAGGCGCAGTGCACCGAAGCGATCGAGTGAATCGATGGACCACAACATCGCCACGAAGACGACCCCGGCGCCGAGCGCCAGTCTGACCGACAACAGGGCGTAGTAGGCGATGGCGACCACCACGGAGATGCCGGCCCAATTCACGTCGGGGCTCACGGCGCGGAACGCCCGCGGCGTGGGCAGCGTCCATAACAGGCCGATGATGCACCACACGATCACGGGAACGCATACCCAATGCAAGGCCTTGTTCGTGGCGTGCCGATGGCTGTCACCATATTCGATCAGCCATTGTTGAACCGTGCGCATGCCTACAACCGTGCATTCAATTCGACGCCGACGAAACGCGGTGCCGTCGCCGTGGCATACGGCGTCCCCAACGTGAACGCCGACTCGCCGCCGTTCTGCGCGATCACCAGGTACTGCTTGTCGAACGCATTGTTGACCAGCACCGCGATGCCATAGCGGGAGTCCTCGGTCTGCCAGCCGACGCGAACGTCGACACGCGTCTCGGCCGCCCCGGTATGCAGCGCACCGACATTCAAACACCCATATTCCTCGGTGATCTCCGTATTGCAGCGGGTCGCGGTCGTGTGACTGCCCTGCAGCTCGAAGGCCGCCTTGCCGCCGAAGGAGGCCCACTCGATGCGGGTGCCGGCCGTCACGGTCAGCAGCGGCGTGCCCACGGGTTGCCCGTCGAGATTCACCGCCGAGCCACTCAAGGGGTCGACATAGGAGTACTCATCGTAGCGCTGACGCAGGTACTCGGCCGCACCGAACAAGGTCACGTGCCGCACCGCCTCGATGCTGCCGCTCAAATCCGCACCCCAGGCACTTTGATCGCTCGTGGTGATGTCGTACACCGGGACGACACCGGCATTGACGAGCGTGATGTTCTGCAGATTCGTGAACTTGTAGCGGAACAGCGAGGCTTCGTAGGACGAGCGCAACTCCGGCGCCGCCCCCTTGATGCCCACCTCGAAATTGGTCATGTGCTCGGCATCGAAGCGCCCCAGCGGATTGAACACATCGAAGCCGCCGGCATTGTAACCGCGCGACACGGAGGCGTACGCCATGACGTCGTCCCGCAGCTTCTGATCGAGCACCAGGCGCGGGCTCAAGTCGTTCCAGCGATGCGCGGCGGAGACCGGCGAACTCGCGCTCAGCGCTGCGTTGCTGAAAATGATATTCGTGATCGGCGGGACGGCCTGGCCCGCGAGTGCGCTCAATACCTGACCGGCGACCGCGCCAAAGGGAGCGCCGGTGGCGGCGGTGAACTCCGCATCGAGCGCACTCGCCGAATAGGGCGGCACGTACCAGCTCATGCTCTTCCGGTCGACGGTTTCGCGCAGACCCGTGGTTAGGTTCGTGGTCGGGGTCAAATGCCAGATCACATCCCCATAGACCGCATAAGACGTGGTGACACTGGAGTTGGCGACTTCCTCCGACCACGGATTGCCGAGACCGAGACCGGGGGCGCCCAGCGCCTCGTCGATGACGCCGAACAGCGGCAGGCCGAACAACGGCGCGCCCGGATTGTTGCTGAACAGGGTATCGAGCGAATCCGTCGTGGTGTTGACCGTGCTCACCTGGGTCGCACTCATGTGGTAATAGCTCGCGCCCGCAACCCAGTCCAGCAAGTCGTTCTTCGCCGCCAGCTTGAACTCCTGCTGGAAGCTCGAGTTCGACTCGGCATTGATGGTGCCGAGATCCGTGAGCGTACTCGCCGTGCCCGTGTTGTTCTCCTCGTTGAACGAGTCGAAATGCCGATATGCCGTGTTCGAGGTGAACTCGAGACCGCTGAACGACGTCTCGAAGCGGCCCGTGAAACCGTTGAAGCCGCGCGTCTCACGGCTCGGCGCGGCATTCTCGAGCGGCTCCGACAGCGGATTGACGAATTCCGCCGCGCTCGCCGGAATCGTGGGCGTGGTGCCTGCCGGCACCTGGACCAGGCCGAACGCGGCCGCGGCCGGTTGATCCAGAGCCTCGTGCTCCCAGGTCAGCACCAGCTTGGTGTGGTCCGAGGGCGCCCACTTGAACGCCACGCGAGTTCCCCAATCGTCGTCGCCGCCCTCCTGCTGTCCGTCGGCCGAGTTGGTGATCCAACCATCGCTGCGGTTGCGCACTGCCGAGAATCGAATCGCCGTGGTGTCAGACAGCGGCAGGTTGAGCATGGCGTGCACGACGACGGTATCGAAGCGCCCGTAGCGCACCATCGCATTCGCGGCGGTGTCCTGGCCGGGCTCGTTGGTGACGATGGAAATCGCGCCGGCCGCACTGTTACGCCCGAACAAGGTGCCCTGCGGCCCCTTCAACACCTCCACGCGCTGCACGTCGTTGAAGTCCATGAGCGAGCCGCCCGTCTTGCCGGTGTAAATGCCATCGACGTACACGCCGACCGGCGAATCGGTGCCGATGCCGAAGTCTCCGGAACCGATGCCGCGCAGAAAGAATATCGGCTGAGTGGCTTGCGATCCGTCGATGTGCAAGCCGGGGATATAGCCGTTCACGTCCGCAAGATTCTCCGCGCCCAGCACGTCGATCTGCTGCGCGCTCAGCACCTGCATGGCGATCGGCACGTCGAGCTCCGCTTGACTGCGCGCTTGCGCGGTCACCACGATGGTCGCAAGATCGGTGTCTTCCTCGGCTGCGGCAGCGACCGCGGCTGGGACAGCGGACACAGAGATCCCGGCCCCGATCGCGAGCAGCGCCGCCACGCATCCCCTGATGTTCTTGTGCATCTTCAAGATCCCCTCCTCAGACATTGATTCCCGGCGTCAGCGAATTCCCGGCGGCATTGCTGCGCGCGATGCGGGGACGAACCCCGACATAGAGCGCGACGGCCGAGCCATACAGCACCAGCAACAGAGCGGCCACGCCGGCGCTGCCGAACGACGCGTCGAGGCTGGTGGAGAGGCTGGGTCCGATGCCGTTGCCGAGTGTGATCAACGCGGTGCCGGCGGACACGACGCGTCCCCCTCGGTCGAGACTCGCGGCGAGCCCCAATTGATAGATCACGGACGAGAGATTCGTGACCGCTTGCACGGCATTGGCCGCGATGAACATCGTCGGCGAGGCCAGGGTCACGACGGCTAGAATCGATGCGGCATTGACCGCGGTGAGCAGCAGCAGCGGTGTGAAGCGGCCCAGGCGGGTGCCGGCCCACGCGACAGCCACCGCCCCCACCAACAGCAGCAGCGTGCTCAACGACAGCAATACAGAGATCGCGTGCTCACCCAGCCCGGCCACCGCTCCGAGCGTCTCCTCGAGCGCCCAGAACGCGCCCTGCCCGAGCTGGGTCGCGAAAATGGCCAACGCCACCAACACCCAGGTCCCCCGCCAGGCGGGACGTCGTGTTGGTGCGCTCGAGCGCCGGCGCACCGGGGGCGAGGGCAACCGGGCGAGCAACCCCGTGCTCGCCACGCAAATCAACGTGAGGCAGGCGTATGGGCCGCGATAGCCGAGCACGTCCACGGTATATGGCAGGATCACCAGCCAGATCGCAGCATTCACGATCGATGCCACGGTGATCGCCGCGATCAAGCGCTCGCGATCGCTGCCGCGCGCAACCACCATGGTCGCTTCCGCCAGCACCACGCCGGACCCCAATCCCGCCGTGAAACGTGCGACCGCCAAGAGCCCGAAGCTCGGTGACACGAGGCTCAACGCATTGCCGAGAATGGCGAGGGCGCCACCCGCGAGTGCGCCGCGCCGGAAGCTGTGCGGCGGACACAGCGACGGCAGACTCAAGGTCGTGAGGGCAGAGGTGACCAATTCCAGCCCGAACAACAGGCCCGCGGCCGGGGCGCGCACGCCTCCCTTCTGCAGGGCATCGAGCAGCACCGGCACGATGAACATGCCGGTGGTCGCGATGAGTTGGGCTCCGATCGCCGGAATGAGAATCGCTCGGTCGCGCTTCCGGCCTCTGAACATCGGTGCCGTCATCTCCCGTAAAACCTGACCATCGTTCGGATCATGAAGTGAGCGATGCTCGAGTGTCAACGGGATATTCACGGGAAAACCCCCAAAACTCAGCGATATTCCGTCGAAATCTCATAGATAACCCCATCTTGACATGACTGTTGCTCATGTTTTTATGGATATCCAAAAAACCCTGATGTAGTCTTTGCGGGCATGAACGACGCCCAAATCCGGCGGCAACCGCAGCAGGAACGCAGCAAGGCCCGGGTCGAAACCATCCTCGACGTGGCGCTCGAGTTGATCGTCGAGTCCGGCGCCGACGATCTCGCCATCCGTGAAGTGGCGCGTCGCGCCGGCATTCCCATCGGCTCGCTGTATCAGTATTTCCCGTCGAAGACGGCGATCATGCGGGAACTCGCCAAGCGCAATCTCGAGTGCGTGAGCACCATGCTGCAACTCGAACTGAATCGGCTGCTGGTCGAATACGGTGGTCGCCCCACGCCGGCCCAGGCCGTTAACCGCGTGGTCGATGCCTACTACGAACACTACCGGGATCATCCCGCCGCCACGGCCGTCTGGGCGGGCGCACAAGCCGATCCGGTGCTGCGTCAACTCGACGCGAGCGATACGCGGCATACGGCGGAGTTCCTGACCCCGTCCATCATGGTGGTGCTGTCGCTAGCCGATCGCGACTCGGCCTTCGCTCTGGCGATGCTGCTCGCCGAAGTCACCGGCGCCGCGGCACGACTCGCGCTCACCGTGACCTCCCCGCTACGCGAGCAGATCATCGCGACACTCAAAGTCATGCTCACCGCGACGCTCGAAGCGCACCGGCCGCCGGCGACGACCGTGGCCGGTCAACCGAGCGCATGAATCCGGCGGCGCGTGACTATGACTACTATCGCGCCGCGCTCGCCGGGCAAGCCCTGCCGCTCGCCTTCATCGATCTCGAGGCGCTCGAGGCGAATGTCGACAGTTTGCGTCGGCGTGCCGGCGGGTTGCCGATTCGGATCGTCACGAAGTCCATTCGCTCGGTCGCCATCCTGCGCCGACTCATCGGCTTGAGTTCGCTCTTTCGGGGACTGCTCTGCTACTCGCCGGCCGAGGCCGCCTGGCTCGCCTCCCAAGGTTTCGACGATCTCGTGGTCGCCTACCCCTCGGTCGAACCCCACGACGTCCAGGCCGCGGCACGGCAGATTCGCGCGGGCAAGCACATCACGCTGATGGTCGACCATCGCGCCCAGCTCGACCGGCTCGACACGCTCGCAGCGGCGGCTGACGTGCGGCTGCCGGTGGCCATCGATCTCGACATGTCGTCCGACTTTCCGGGCCTCCGCTTCGGCGTCTATCGCTCGCCGATCGACGATGCCGCCAAGGCCCTGGCGCTGGCCGATGAGATCGCGCGCCGACCGCACCTGAAGCTCGACGGGCTGATGGGCTACGAAGGTCAGATCGCAGGGCTGCGCGATGCCGTACCCGGACAGTATCTCAAGAGCCGGCTCATCCGCTGGCTGAAGCGCCGTTCCATCGCCGAGGTGAGCGGCCGGCGTCGCGCCGCCGTCGATGCCCTCTCGAACGATGGTCATACGCTGCGTTTCGTCAACGGCGGCGGCACCGGCAGTTTCGAGAGCACCCGCCAGGACTCGAGCGTCACCGAACTCGCTGCGGGTTCGGGTCTGTTCCTGCCGACCCTGTTCGACCACTACGCTGCCTTCGCGGGCACACCGGCTGCCGGCTTTGCCCTGGCGGTCACCCGGGTGCCACGCCCCGGCATGATCACCTGTTCGGGTGGCGGGTATCCCGCGTCCGGGCCAGCCGGTTCGGACCGCTTGCCGGTGCCCTGGTTGCCGCAGGGCTGCCGCCTCGTACCGCAGGAGGGCGCGGGCGAAGTACAAACGCCGCTGCACCATCCCGATTCCGTGCAGCTGAACATCGGCGATCCCCTGCTGTTCCGCCACGCCAAGTCGGGCGAACTCTGTGAGCGCTTTAATCACCTCGCGTTGATCCGCGGCGGCGCGGTGGTGGAGCGGGTCACCACCTATCGCGGCGACGGACAATGTTTTTTTTGAAGGATGGCGCATGTGGCGTAACTGGTCAGGAACCGTCGAGAGCCCCACCACCCCGGTGGTAACGCCGGCCAGCGCGGCGGAACTCACCGAGCTCGTGCGTCGCGCCGCGCGCGATCGTCGGCGCCTGCGCGTCGTCGGGAGCGGACACTCCTTCACGCCGCTGGTCGCGACCGGTGACGTCATCGTCTCGCTCGACCGACTTCAGGGGGTCATCGCGATCGATGCGACGAACCGTACCGCCACCCTCCATGCCGGCACGCGGCTCTTTGCGGTCGGCGCACCGCTCGCCGCCGCCGGCTTCGCCATGGAGAATCTTGGCGACATCAACGTGCAGTCCATCGCCGGCGCCACCAGCACGGGAACCCACGGCACGGGCGCGTCCCTCGGCAACATCGCGACCCAGATCTGCGGCCTGACCCTGCTCACCGCCGACGGCGAGCGCATCCAGGCCTCGACGACGCAGAACCCCGAGCTGTTCGCGGGCGGACGCATCGCGCTCGGCACCCTCGGCGTGCTGACCGAGATCACGCTGCGCATCGTGCCCTCGTTCAGACTCAAGCTCGACCGCGGCATCCTGCCGCTCGAGGACTGCCTCGCGCAGGCCGAGCGCCTGATCGCCGAGAATCGCTCCTTCGAGTTCTACTGGCTACCGCATACCGACACCGTGCTGACCAAGGCCTGGAACATCACCGACGAGCCGGCAGACGCATCGGGCTGGCGGCGCTATGTGATCGAAGAGCTTCTGGAGAACACGGTGTTCGGACTGTTATGCCGCACGGCCAAGGCCGCGCCGGCGTTGTGTCCGGCCATCAGCCGTTTATGCGCGTCGCTCGCATCCACCGGGACCAGCGTGGATTCCAGCTACTCGAGCCTCGCGACCGTGCGCCGCGTACGCTTCAATGAAATGGAATGGTCCTTGCCGGCGAACCGCGGCGCCGACGCGCTGCGCGAGATCCGCGCCTTCATCGAGCACCGCGAGTTTCCGTTGATGTTCCCGCTGGAGTACCGGTGGGTGGGCGGCGATGATCTGTGGCTCAGCCCCAACTATGGGCGTGACAGCGTGCACATCTCGGTACACCAATACTGCGGCATGCCCTTCGAGCGCTACTTCGACGGCGTGCAGGCCATTTGCCTGAATCATGGCGGGCGGCCCCATTGGGGAAAGTGCCACTCGCTCGGCGCGGCGCGACTCGCCTCGCTCTACCCGCGCTGGGATGACTTTCTCGCGTTGCGCGAACGCCTGGATCCCGACCGCCGCTTCCTGAACCCGTATCTGACCGACCTGTTCGGACTCGCCTGATGACCGACCGGCCCGATCGCGAACTCGACCGCCTCTTCGACCTGCAACGCGCTGCGGTCGCGCGCCACGGCCCACCGTCGCATCGCGAGCGAGTCGCGGCGCTAGACGCCCTGCTCGACATGCTGCGTCGATCCCGACGTCAATGGGTTCAGGCCATCTCAGCGGATTTTGGCAACCGCTCGGCCGCGGAGACCGAACTCGGCGAGCTCATGCCGTTGACCAACGGCATCCGGCATACCCGGCGGCACGTTCGCCGCTGGATGCGCCCCCAGCGACGCCGCGTCGGGCTCGCCTTCCGCCCCGCCACGGCGCGCGTGATCCACCAACCGCTCGGGGTCGTCGGCGTGGTCGCGCCCTGGAACTATCCGCTCTACCTCACGCTCGGGCCGCTGGTCGACGCGCTCGCCGCCGGCAACCGAGTGATGCTGAAGCCCTCCGAGTTGACGCCGCGCGCCTCGGTGCTGCTCAAAGACCTGCTCGCCGGGATTTTTCCGGAAGACCGCGTCGCCGTCGTCCTCGGCGGCGCAGAGGAGGCCGCGCGGTTCTGCGCGCTGCCCTTCGACCACTTGCTGTTCACCGGATCCACCCGGATCGGCGGTCAGGTCATGGCGGCGGCAGCCGCTCACCTCACACCGGTGACGCTGGAACTGGGCGGCAAGTCGCCCGCGCTCCTGTGCGGCGACTATTCGCTCGCCAAGGCCGCTCGAGGCATCGCGATCGGCAAATTATTCAACGCCGGACAAACCTGCGTCGCCCCGGACTACGCCATGGTGCCGACCGATCGGATCGACGAGTTCGCCGCCGCTTTCATGCGGGCCGCGCGCGAACTCTACCCCACCGTCGCGGACAATCCCGATTACACCTCGATCATCACCGACCGCCATCACCAACGCCTCCTCGCCATGCTCGACGAGGCGCGCGCGGGCGGCGCGCGCGTCCTGCAAGACGGCGATGCCGCCGCCGCTGCGCAACGCAAGCTGCCGCCCACGGTCGTCATCGGCGCAGCCGAGTCGGCCGCACTGATGCGCGAGGAGATTTTCGGGCCGATCCTGCCCATCGTGCCGTACGAGGATCTCGCGCAAGCCATCGCCTGGATCAACGCCCGTCCAAAGCCATTGGCGCTGTATTGTTTCTCGACGAACCGCAGATCCATCGCGAGCGTGATCGACGGCACGAGTTCCGGCGGATTCATGCGCAACGGCACCCTGCTACACGTGGCCCAGGAGGATCTGCCTTTCGGCGGCGTCGGCGCCAGCGGCATGGGCGCCTATCACGGCCGCGACGGCTTCCTGCGGCTCACGCATCCCCGTGCCGTGCTCGAACTCGGTCGCCTGAATCTATCGGACCGGATCGCGGCGCCCTACGGCGCTCTCACCCGACTTGCGACGCGCGTATTGCTGGGAAAGGACCGTACGTCTTGAACCGCGTTCTATCGGCCCCGTCGGTACAGTTCCAAGAGTGCGTGATGGGGTGCTCACGCGAGACTTCGGCGCGGTTTGCGCTTGCCGAGCTCAACTCGCTACTCACCGAATTGACGCCTGGCGAAATGAGCGACGCTGTGGCCACCGCGCCGTCCGTCACGCTGTCTCCATTCCTGGCGAACTACGTCGCTGCCTTGGTCGAATACGGATGTGCTCGCTGCTCTGTGCCCGCGCCCGCGTGGACGCGTTCCATCGCGCCATTGGAATCACCGGCATTTGCCAGTTCGCTACAGAGTTTGCGACTTCATCTATTAACACACTCTCCGCCCCCCTTCCGGCTCAGGAACATCTTCATCGATTCGAGCTTGGGGCAACGCGTGTAACGGTGGTGCCGCGCCCCTGCGCGATTCTTGCCTTTACCAGACATCTTGACTAGCACGTTGATCGCAATCCACATTCAAGTTGCTATTCATGAAGAGAATACAAATGACGATCGACCGGCAGTTGCTCAAGGCGATCGATAAACTGACGAGATTGCGTAAGACCACACGTTCGGCATTAATTCGCAGCGCACTCCTGCCCTTCCTGGCAGGGGAGATGCAGAGTGATCACGGACAGCCTTGAGAATGTCTAGGTAGCGCTCGGCACTGGACCGTGCTTTATAGCAACATAACGATCGCCCGAGATTGGCCGACGGTAACAGTTGATGCGCCTTATAAGTTTCATGCCTGGGCTTCTCAAAGGAATGCGTTGTCCGCTGGCTACGCTCAATCGAGTTGCCGCCCCCCGAACGCACCGCACCAAATCGCGAATCGCTGAGATACAAAAATACGTTTGCTGAGATTTCAATTTCATCCACACGAACTCTAGGATATTGTTATGACTCCAAAAGGAGCATTTGATTGGCTTTCAAAGTTTTTGATGCCTATGGTGCAGCCTCCCGGCCTGAAGCAACGCTTCGATCTTCAGGATATCTATTTGTAAGTAAAGGGATTATGAAGCGTGCGCGCAGCGAGAACGCGACACACGCTCAGCTGATGTTCGACGAGGCGGAAGACAGACTCGGCATCAGGCTCTATGATGAATTCGACAGTCCAGCAGATGGAACGACTCGCGAGGCAAGTGTCGAAAAGTCCGGAATTGCGGTCAATCTTCTGCCGCTACTTCGGTATTACGGCATTCCCGAGCCGAAAGTGACCGGCAAGCTAATTCTACCAGTGACCTTCGATGAACAGGTCATAGTGATCGATCTACGGCCCCTACGAGAGGCCAAGGCCAACCCGACGCCGGTGGCAAGGATGCCGCAGCGCGCATCTACAACACCATTAAAAGGCCCCACACCTCCACCGCAGGAGGACTTTGACGACGATATTCCGTTTTGAAGGGTGGCAGACCTGAGCATGTTTCAGATGCGCAGGTCTGCCGTGGTTCCAACCAAAGGCGACGCAAACCGGGCATTGCCCGCTCTTGACATCACTATCGGCTCCAGGACCGCTACGAAGTGTAGTTGCTCCCGATACGTAATGCCAAGTTCTGAGCCCGGAACCTGACCGCAGCGCAGGCACCGCTGCTTTATTGGCATTATTTACCGGAGCTCCTTACATGACAGAACATGAAGTCACGTGCATCAACAAGCCTAACCGCTCTAGCCCGCATGAGCACATAACTCATATCGGCGATACTGCTGGGAAATGGAGGCTCACTCTGGAGTCAGCCATTCAGCGGATTGACGGTGGTCAAGAGAAGTTCTACACCATTGATAAATCGACTGGCCGCAAGGTCTACATCGGTGTGGTCAGAAACGATGGCGGGAAGCCGCCCTATCTCAAGACTCACGCGGACGGGAAATGGAACGACAATCTGCTGGCGCAGCAAGAATGTGGCGCTGATTGCAAAATCATCAGCTAGTCGAACCGGATCGGCGGCCACGCGCCGCCGATCTCTCAAATAGTATTTTTCTTTGGGCCCCTAACGCTGCGTCACGTTGCCCTGATAAGGTCGCATTGTTGATGCGGAAACCGGGCGGCGCCCTCTTCGATAAACAACTCAAACGATTCGTTCTACGGTCCGTTGACCAACTGCTACCATTTGATCTCCGATGATTGGCAGGACACCATCGATCGGCAGAGCGTGGTCCTATCTCGACTCCTACCGCCGTATGCGAACCCCTAGGCAATTTCGCAATATTGGCGGAGAGGGTGAGATTCGAACTCACGGTCTCCGTGAGGAGACGCCGGTTTTCAAGACCGGTGCATTCAACCGCTCTGCCACCTCTCCGTTCTTATTCAAATCATCAAGTTGGTCGTCGCCAAGTCGCGCAATTATGCCCGACTTTCGGGTCCAAGTTGCCATTTTGCCTGCGCTGTCGCCGGTCGCCTGCGTCGCCACCCCATGAGCGCGAAGCCTGCCGCCATCAATAGCAAGACTCCAAAACTGCAGAAGCACCTGGTTTATATAGAAGAAGTTTAGACCCCTAATCTGACATACTGTTCCGAACAGCCTCCGGGGAAACAATACCCATGGCGCGACCACGCAATCTTCGGAATCCTCCAGTCGTCGAGGCAATGGTACACATTGTCACCCGATTCGCCGGTCAGGGTGATCCAGCGCGCTTTGCTCAATTGCAACCAGACGTTACTCCCGATTACCCAACGCAGGCCCATCGTGGGGCAATTCAATTTGGGTTTGCGCCGGTCGCGACGGTGATTCCGCTCCCGCCGCCGCCAGTGGCTTTTATTTTCAGGTCCGATGTCAGTGCAATCCAGAGCAGAAGCGATGGATTCGCGTTCAGCAGGTTGGTGCCCTATCAGGGTTGGGAGAGCTTCATAAGCGAGGGACTGCGTGTTTGGAGATTGTATCGAGCACGATTTCAACCTGAACGCGTGTTGCGCTTATCGGTTCGGTTCATTAATCGCATCAACCTACCCGGTCCCGCGCTCGACTTCGATGACTACATAATCGGGGTTCCGAGAATTCCGCCAGAGTTGCCACAAGCATTGTCAGAATTCGCTGTGTCCTATGTGGTCCCACAGTGTCTCCCGAGGTGCATCGCGCGAGTCCGACTCACATTCAACGCGGTGGAGGCTTCTGGCAATCATGTTCCGCTGCTTTTTGACATTGATATACTTCAGGAATGTGATATCAATCCATTGAACGATGAAGAAATTACCAAGTCGTTTGATACTCTGAGAATAGTGAAAAACCACGTATTTTTCGGGACTCTCACAGAGAAAGCAGTGGAAATATTTGAATGACGAGAGCTTGCTTGACCACGGCATGCCGGCGCTACTCGGATGCCTACATTTCCGAGGGCGTTTCCAAGGATGCGAACGAGTTGCGCGTAAAGCCGACGCAGGAGGCACTCACGGACAATTCCGTAACGATCGGTCAGCGATACGCTCAACTATTCCAGCAGATTATCGACGCTCGCGCGTCGGCCGCAAGCGACGATTGGGACGGTGACGGAGCCAAAGCTGTTTCGCAGCAAGCTGTGGAAGCTGCGCTCGTATTATCGACTGCGTTTCCACAAAACTTACCGATGCCGGCAGTACAGCCTGAGCCTACCGGGGAAATCACTTTCGAGTGGTATAAGGATTCGAGGCACGTCGCAGTGGTCGCAGTGGATGGTAGGTTCGTTCGTTGGTCGGCACTGGCTGGAACTGATGCTCCTCGCTCCGGTGCGGAGCCTTACTTGCAGGCCCTCCCAGCCGCAACGATAAACGTCATCCGAGAAGTGCTCGCCTAATGCCGTTGCCGGCTCAAGTCGGCGACCATGAGTCGCTTGCCTTTTTCGTGATTGAATCCAATAAATTCAAGCATGATGGAATCGATCATCGTCAGCTGATGCCATCAAATAGATATGGAAACACATCCGCGTTCCGCATTGATGGGCTTGCGCTCGATGAAATAGCTAGCATTGGTCATGATGTCGTTGCGATACCGAGACAGAAACTGGGCATCTTGGGATGGGCCGAATTGATCGCGAAGGTGGTGCGCTCCTGCCCGCCTCTGTTGGTCGATAGCGACGAACCGCCGCCGCGGCACGCTTTGGTACACCAATGGCCAGAACAGAAGGAACAGCAGCGAACTCTTGCACTCGTGCTTGCAAGCAAAGCGAAAATTGTAAAGAAGTCAACTGTCCTGCCGTGACAATTCTCCGATCGCTGTCGCTTTCGCGGCTATGGTAGATTTTGCAGATGCGCTCATCGACCTCCGTGCACCGGTACACCCCTCATGTCCGGCAATGATGCGCAACAGGCCGACGTCCTCATCATCGGCGGCGGCATCGCGGGAGCCGGGGCGGCCTACGAGCTGTCGGCCTTCTTCTCGGTGATCCTGCTCGAACAGGAGCCCCACTGCGGTCACCATACGAC
>Ga0116229_10010974_pt1 | contig 13479 bp, 13 predicted proteins | sample S1TSphgellanicum_3_FD_87313 | JGI IMG/M metagenome (GOLD analysis project Ga0116229, IMG submission 87313) | Host-associated microbial communities from peat moss isolated from Minnesota, USA - S1T2_Fc - Sphagnum magellanicum MG | ecosystem: Host-associated > Plants > Peat moss > Unclassified...
AACGCACGAATCGCCCCTTAGAGCGCGTTCCGAAAAGTGGGAACCGGTTTTCGGACGAAACGCGCTCTAAGCTTTTGAAGATAGAGCATGATTCAACGATTAGATGGTTCCATCTAATCGCATCATGCTCTAGCCGCTCACATCCAGCGAATATCCCGCCGACCGCACCGTGCGGATGGGATCGACCTCTTCGTCGTTGTTGAGCGCCTTGCGCAGGCGGCCGATATGGACGTCCACGGTACGGGCCTCGACATAGACGTCCGAACCCCAGACCGAGTCCAACAGCTGTTCGCGGCTGAACACGCGACCCGGATGTTGCATCAGATAGTCGAGCAGCCGGAATTCGGTCGGGCCGAGATGGATTTCGCGACCGCTGCGCCGCACGCGATGGGCGACCCGGTCCATGGTGATGTCGCCATGGCTCACCCGATCCTCGGCGAGGCCCGGGCGGATGCGGCGCAGCACCGCGCGGATGCGAGCCGCGAGCTCGGTCATGGAGAAGGGTTTCGTCACATAGTCGTCGGCGCCGGTATCGAGCCCGCGAATACGGTCGCTCTCCTCGCCCCTGGCGGTCAGCATCATGATCGGCATGTTGCGGGTTTCAGACCGACCGCGGAGGCGCCGGCACAGCTCGATGCCGGAAATCTTAGGCAGCATCCAGTCGAGGACCACCAGATCGGGCAGCCGTTCGTCGACCAGCATCAGCGCCTCTTCGCCATCGGCGGCCAGCGCCACCTGATAGCCTTCCTTCTCCAGATTATATTGTAGAAGCGTAGCGAGCGCGTCTTCGTCTTCGACCACGAGCACAAAGGGGTTCAAGGCTTACGCCTCCAAATCGGAATTGGGGCCGCCATCGCGGCTCACCCCGCTCCACTTCGGCCGATCGCCCACGATCTCCTCGCCCGTCACCTCGTAATGGACGATCTCGGCGATATTCGTGGCGTAGTCGCCGATCCGTTCCAGGTTCTTGGCCACGAACAGCATGTGCGCGCAGGAATTGATCATCCGGGGATCGCTGATCATGTAGGTCAGAAGCTCGCGGAACAGGCTATTGTAGTGCTCGTCCACTTCCTCGTCGTTGTGCCAGACGTTCATGGCCTGATCGAGTTCGGCCGAGGTGTAGGAGTCGAGCGCGTCTTTGAGACGAGCGGCGACCAGCTTGCCCATCCGCTCGATCGCCCGCGTCAGGGGCGTGATCGGCTCCGCTTCGGAGATGACCAGGGCGCGCTTGGCGATATTCTTGGCGTAGTCGCCCGTGCGCTCCAGGATCGAGGCCATCTTCATGGCGCCCACGGTGCGCCGCAGATCCTGGGCCACCGGCTGGCGCAGAGCGATCAAGCGGATCGACTTGCGCTCAATGTCGTGCTGGAGCAGGTCAAGCCTCTGGTCGCGGCTGACCACCGATTCCGCCAAGGTCACGTCGCGATCGGAGACCGCCATGATGGCGTCGGCCACCTGGGCTTCGGCCAGCCCGCCCATCCGCGCGACCTCGGCCTTGAGCTGATTCAGCTCCTCGCCGAAGAATTTCAGCGTGTGTTCGTTCGTACTCATATCTAAGAATAGACTCCGGCGCGATGGCGCGCGCAACCTGCCCTGGGACTGCAGAGGATAAGCGACGGTTTTACGACAGTTTTATCTCTTCTCGCGCAGAAGCGTCGGTCAAGGGCGTATTTCGTTCATTTTTGGAGCCCGGCGACCCGCCGGCCGCTGACGACATGGGAAAATAGACGCAGAAGACCGCGCCTTCGCCCGGCGCGCTTTCTACCAGAAAGCCGCCGCGATGTCGGTTAACAATGTGTTTGACGATGGCCAACCCGAGGCCGGTGCCGTTGCGCTCCCCGCTCTTCTGCCCTTCCACGCGATAGAACCGCTCGGTCAGGCGCGGCAGGGTCTCTCGCGCCAGGCCTGGCCCCAGGTCTGCGACTCGCAAGATCGCGTAACGCACATCCGCGCTCCAGGTGGGGGTCTGAAGGGACATGCGACCGCCATCGGGGGCCGACAATCTGCGGGCGTCGGGACGAAAGCCTGCGGCGGCCTCGAGCGTCAGGCCGACATCGACCTCCACCTGCACCACGCCGCCGACCGGAGAGTATTTGATGGCGTTGTCCAAAAGGTTCTGAATCACCTGAATGAGCTGGTCCCGATCAGCGGCGACCCACGCCTCGCCCTTCGGCGGAAGGCCGCACTCAAAGGCGACGCCCTTGGCGGCCAGTTGGGGAGATAGGGCGTCGACCACGTCGGCGACCGCGACGGTCAGGTCGCAGACGCCCGACGGCCGGATGTGCTCATTCAATTCGATGCGCGAGAGCGACATCAAGTCCTCGATCAGCCGGGCCATACGCTCCGCCTGACGGCCCATGATGGCGAGAAACCGGTCGCGCGCGACCTCATCGTTCTTGGCGTGACCGCGCAGGGTCTCGATAAAACCGGTCAGGGAGGCCAGCGGCGTGCGCAGTTCATGGCTGGCGTTGGCCAAGAAGTCGGCCCGCATGCGCTCGTTCAGGCGGACGTCGGTCTCGTCTTGCATGATCACCAGGGCGAGACGGGGGCGGGCGGGGGTGCCGGGCAGCGGATTGGTCCAAACCCGCCAAAACCGGCTCTGAGGTCCGCCGGCCTCATAGGTCACGACACGGTCCAAACCGCCGAACAGGCTTTCGTCGATCGCCTCAAGGACGTTGGGGTTGCGCATCGCCGCCACCAGCAGCGCCCCTTCCCGCGCAACCCGCAGCAGATCGCGGGCGCTGGCGTTGGCGAAGGCGATCCGCCGACCGGCCAGATCGTCCGCCTCCTCCGCGCTCACCACCAAAATGGGATTGGGCGCCAGCTCAAGGGCGGAGACGTAGGTCTGGACATCGCCAGGTTCGGGCGGCGTCGAGGATACGGCGGCGTCGATCACGGACGGCGTCATCGCCGCCCGGCGCTGCGGCGCCATGAGGTTCAAAATCAATCCCAGGGCGACCAACCCCGCAGCCGTCAGGAGACCAAGGGGGGCGTCGGCCTTTCCCAAGCCGACAAGACTCAAGACCGCAGCCGCGGCGACGACGCCCATGACGACCGCCGCAGCGTCCTGCCGTCGAACAGCGGGCGTGCTGGGCGGTTGGGGGCTGGGCGGTTGAGCGCTGGGCGTCGGCTCAAGAGGGGATCGGGACAGGGGCATCAGATTTGATCGGACCACCGACGGCGGACATTCGCAGGGCCATGAGCGCAGAGTCTCGCGCGGTTCCATGACGGTTTCCATATCGATGCGCAAACGTCTGTGTGAGGCGCGGTCAATTCAGGCGCCGATTTCCACGAAAGGGTCCATATCGCGTGAAAACGTCATGACGTCGGAACCTGAGCCGTGGACCACGGTTAAAGGATTTAGCGTCCGACTATGGAGACGACGGTAGATGCCCACCCCAAGAGAGCGCCCCACCGGGCGAACGCCCGTTCGCCCCCCTGGCGCCGCGACGAGGGTCCCGCGGCGTTCGGCCATGTGGATCGCCGGCCTGCTCTCCCTCTCCGCCACGCTCGTATCGGCCGGCGCCCTGGCGTCTTGCGACCGGGCCGAAAGTCATCGCGTGGCCGCAGACGCCCGAGACGCCGCCCACCAGACGGCGGTCGGTCTGGATCATGCGGCCGCCCAAGCCCGGCCGATCGCCGACCGCGCCGCGCGAGACGCCAAACGGGGCGTCAATGATCTGGCGATCGCCGCCGGCAAGGCCACGCGCAAGGCCGGAGTCCAACTGCAGCACGCGGGCGAACGCGCGCAGCAGGGATCGGCCCGGTCGGACTCGGATTGAGGCGTCAAGCCGCCCTCGTCTCACTTTTCTCTCTCCGCCTGAACCCTGCCCTTGAGCGGGCCCTAGGCGTGCAAGGACCGGTTCCCCTATGTTCAGCTTCATGTTCGCCACCGGGATCGAGAACAGTATCCCCACCATAAATGACGGCAAGACCCGGGTGGACGAGCTCGAGAAATGCGGCTTCTACAAGCATTGGAAGACCGACTTCCAATTGGTCGAGGATATGGGAATCCGGTTCCTGCGGTATGGCCCGGCGATCCACAATACCTTTCTCAGCCATCAGAAATACGACTGGGAATTTTCCGACGCCACCTTCCAAGATCTCAAGCGTCGGGACATCGTGCCGATCGTCGATCTGTGCCATTTCGGCGTATCCGACTTCATCGGCAACTTCCAAAATCCGGACTTCCCCGCCCTGTTCGAAGGCTATGCGCGCGATTTCGCGCGGCGCTACCCCTGGATTCAGCTCTACACGCCGATCAACGAGATGTATATTTGCGCCACCTTTTCGGCCCGCTATGGCTGGTGGAACGAACAACTGACGAGCGACCTTGCGTTCGTCACGGCGCTAAAGCACATCGTCAAGGCCAATGTCTTGGCCATGAAGGCGATTTTGGAAGTTCGCCACGACGCCATCTTCGTCCAAAGCGAGTCTTCCGAATACTTCCACGCCGAAAATCCGGCCGCCATCGCCCCTGCGGAAGTGATGAACTCCGAGCGCTTCCTGTCGCTCGACCTGAACTATGGTCGCCGGGTCGACTCCGACATGTACGAATATCTGCTCGATAACGGCATGACGCGGGACGAGTACCACTTCTTCCTCAGCAATCGTATGAAGCAGCACTGCATTCTGGGCAACGACTACTATTACACCAACGAGCATAGGGTGTCCGCAGACGGGTCCACCTGCGCGTCCGGCGAGATTTTCGGCTACAACGAGATCACCCGCCAATATTACGACCGCTATCGCCTGCCGGTGATGCATACGGAGACCAATATCCGCGAGGGCGCCAACGGCGACGAGGCTGTGAACTGGCTGCACAAGGAATGGGCCAACGTCTTGCGGGTGCGCAACGACGGCATCCCGGTCTTGGGCTTCACCTGGTATTCGCTGGTCGATCAGGTGGACTGGGATGTGGCGCTGCGGGAGAACAATGGAACCGTCAATCCGCTCGGCCTGTTCGATCTGGACCGCAACATTCGCAACGTCGGCAAGGCCTATAAGACCCTCATATCAGACTGGCGCGATGTGCTGCCGACCCAAAGCGTCTGCCTGGTCGCCCCCATCGCGACGCCCAGCGAATACGCCACCTGGGCCGAGGATTTCGTTGATCACACGCTGACGCCCTATCCGACCCGCCAACCGGGCGACCCCTCCGCGCCTGCGCCTTCATCTCAGGGCTGATCCCATGACCACCACATGTCGGCGCTTCACGGATAAGACCGCGCTTGTCACCGGCGCCGGCGGCGGCATCGGCTTGGCCATAGCTCAGCGACTGGCGGCGGAGGGTGCGCATCTTGTGCTGGCGGACCTGAACGCCGACACGCTCGACGCAAACGTGGTCAAGCTGCGCGCCGGCGGCGCCGGGGACGTCATGGCTCACGCCTGCGACGTCTCAAAGGAGGATCAGGTCGCGGCGTGCGTCGCTGCGGCGGTCGCGCGGTTCGGCGGTCTGGACCTGGTGGTCAACAACGCCGGCCTGATGGAGTTCAAGGCCATTGCAGACCTGACAGGCGCCGACTGGCTGCGGGTTCTGGGTGTTGATCTGCTCGGCACGGCCTTTTTCCTCAAGCAGGCCTTCCTGACCATGAAACCCGGCGGCGCGGTGGTGAACATCGCCAGTATCCACGCCCTTCAGACCGAAGCCTTGGCGGCGCCCTACGCCGCGGCCAAGGCCGCCGTGCTTTCCCTGACCCGGACAGCTTCGATCGAGGGCAAGCCCAAGGGGCTGCGCTGCAATGCGATCTTGCCCGGCGCGATCGATACGCCCATGCTGTGGGACAATCCCAATGTGAAATCCGGCGTGGAAAAGATCGACCGATCAGACGTGGGCCAACCGGCGGATATCGCCGCGGCCGTGGCCTTTCTCGGCTCCGACGACGCCGCCTTCATCACCGGCGCCGCGCTCAATGTCGATGGCGGGCGGTTGGCTCATCTATGAGCGGCGGCGCGACCAGCCGCTGGATCTTCGGGTCCCTGGCCGATGGACAGGCGGTGGAGGCTGTGCGGCTCAGCCGGCCGAGCGGCCTCGCCGTCGAGCTCCTGAGCTTGGGCGCCACCGTCCACCGGCTTAGCGCACCGGGCGCCGACGGCCTCATCGAGACGGTGGCCGGCTACCCTTCGCTGGAGGGGTATGTCGCCGACACCGGCTACCTCGGCGCCATCGTTGGGCGTTGCGCCAATCGCATCGGCGACGCCCGCTTCGTCCTGGACGGCGAGACCTTTGAGGTGTCCGCCAACGAAGGCGCCAACTGCCTGCACGGCGGTGTGATGGGCTTCAACCGGCGGCTTTGGGCGATCGAGACGCCAGAGCCCACCAGACCGCGCGCCGTGCTCACCTACGTGTCGCCCGCCGGCGAAGAGGGGTTTCCGGGCGAGGTGCGGGTGCGCGCCCACTATGAGCTGACCACCGATGATACGCTTCGCATCGAGTACGCGGCCGAGACCGACGCCGCGACGCCGGTCAACCTGTCCCAGCATATCTATTTCAATCTGTCGGGCGGCGGCGACATTTTGGATCATGAGCTGCAGATCGCAAGCGCCGCGATCACGCCGGTGCGGGGCGACCTGATCCCCACTGGAGATCTGACGCCTGTCGCCGGCACGCCGTTCGACCTGCGCCAAGGCCGGGTGATCGGCGAGGCCATGGCCGAGCCGCACCCTCAACTCGCCATTCCCGGCGGCTTCGACATGAACTGGGCGCTCGACACCAAGGTGGGCCCCTCGGTGACGTTGACGTCGCCCAAGACCGGGCTGCGTCTAGAGATCGAAACCGATCAGGTCGGGATGCAGGTCTACGCCGGCCAGTCCATGCCGGCGCCCTTCGTCAAATACGCCGCCCTGGCGCTGGAGCCCCAAGGCTTTCCCGACGCGGTCAATCACCCGAATTTCCCCAGCGTGATCCTCCGCCCCGGCCAGACCTATCGCCACCGCAGCGTCTATCGTTTCCGGGCCAATCCCGCCTGAGGATGCGCCCACTGATCGCCTCATGCCCCGGGTGATGACCTACAATGTCCACGGCTGCGTCGGCGTCGATGGAAAGCTCGATGTCGGGCGCATCGCGGCGGTGATCGGCCAGGCGCGGCCGGATATCGTTGCGCTGCAGGAGCTGGACGTGGGTCGCGCCCGCAGCGGCGGGATCGACCAGGCCCACGCGATCGCCACGCGGCTGGGGATGAGCTTCCACTTCAACTCGGCGCTGACCGTAGAGGAGGAGCGCTACGGCGACGCCATCCTGACCGCCTGGCCGCAACGCCTGGTCAAGTCCGGCCCCCTGCCGACCCCGCAGCCGCTTCGCCGGCTCGAACCCCGGGGCGCCCTTTGGGTCAGGATCGAGACGGCGGCGGGCCCGCTCCAGGTCGTCAACACCCACCTGGGCCTCGTGCCCCAGGAACAGAAGACCCAGGTCGCCAGCCTCTTAAGCGACGCTTGGCTCGGACATCCGCAGTGTCGCGATCCCATGATCCTCTTGGGCGACCTCAACGCGACGAGCCGTTACGCCGCCTACCGGGCGCTGGCGCGCAGGCTCCAAGACGTGCAACGCATGGCCGGCGGCGGCAAACGTCCCGGCCGTGTGGTGCGCACCTTCCCCTCGCGCCTGCCCGTGTTGCGCATCGACCATGTCTTCGTCAGCCGCTCTATTGAGGCGACGAACGTCTTCGCGCCCGACACCGCCCTGGCCCGCGTCGCCTCGGACCACCTGCCGCTGGTGGTCGATCTGACGATCTTGACCCCGCCCTGACGCCTCCCGTAACGGCTATGACGGCCAGAGGGAGTCCTTAGGTGTTCAGTCTATTTTGGGTGGTCGCGACCTTGCTTTCGGCGGGGTTTCAGGTCGCGCGCAACGGCCTTCAGCGCAGCCTCATGTCCGACTCGGGGCCTTGGGGGGCGACGCTTGTGCGGTTCCTGTTCGGTCTGCCGTTCAGCCTGGCTCTGGCGGTTTCAGCGATCGTCTCGACGCCGTCTGCGCATCTCAACCTATCGACCACGTTCTGGGCCACCGCAGCGCTGGGCGCCGGGGCGCAAATTCTGGCGACCGCCAGCCTTCTGGTCGCCATGCGTCGCGCTGGGTTCACGGTCGCGACCGCGCTTCAGCAGAGCTCCCTGCCCCTGGCGGCGATTCTGGGACTCACCGTCTTCCACGACCGGCTCGGTCCGGTCGCCTGGGTTGGCGTCGCGGTCTGCACCATCGGGTTGGCAACCTTGACCCTGCTCGGCCGCGGCCAAACAGATCCCATCTCGAGCGGGCCGCAACCCTTATCGGGCGCCGCCTTCGGTCTGCTGTCGGGGCTGGCGTTCGGCTTCTCCCTGAACGCCTTTCGCCACGCGGGTCGGGCGCTGGAGCCTTCGCATCCGGTGTTCGCTGCGGTAGTCACCGTATCGGTCGTGCAATTTTTGCAGACCTTGACCCTTGGCGGCGCGCTCCTGGCGGTCAAGCCCGCCGTAATCTCAGCGGTGCTGCGGAGTTGGCGTCCCTCGCTCGGCGCCGGTCTCTGCGGCGCGCTCGCCTCGACAGGCTGGTTCGTCGCCCTGGCTCTGGCGCCGGCGGCGCCGGTGCGCGCCGTGGGTGTGATCGAAGCGCCGATGGCCGCCCTCGCCGGGCGACGCCTCTTCAAGGAAAGGCTGGCGCCCCTCCAATGGCTCGCGGGCGCCGGGATCGCCTTTGGCGTGGTCCTGACGGCGCTTGGGTAGGGACGAAGAGGTTCAATCGCTCTGGATGAAATCCTCGCCGCGCAGGCTGGGCTCGGGCGCCGGGCGCGCCGAGGGGGGATCGGCGGCGTCGCCTTCAGCGACGAGCGGGGCTGGGGCCAAGTCGGGCGCGACCTCGGCGAGATAGGCGAGCGTCGCGGCGCGCCGCCGCCAGGGGCGCCAGGAGTCGGTCGGCGCGGTAGGGTCTCCCAGGTGAAAGGTGGCGATCAGGCGGGCCAAGGGGCCCATCCGCACAGCGCCGAGCCGCCGCAAGCGTCGCTGCGGTCCCGTATCCAGCGCTTCGACCGCCGCGGCCAGGCTGCCCGTGCGGGCGATCGCGGCGTCCACCTCCCCCGGCGTGCGCCCCAGGAAATGCGCCAGGGTCCGGGTGCGGTGGCCGGCGATGGCGGCGCGCGTGGCGGCGCCGGCAGGCCCCGGCGCAGCCTCGATCGCCACATCGCACTCCGTGTCGAAGCCCGCCGAGCGATTGTTGAGGTTGGTCGATCCGACGCGCAGCAGATCATCGTCGATCACCGTCGCCTTGCAATGGACGATGATGGTCTCGCCACCCTGGGTTTCGGGACAATAGGCGTGGAACCGACCCCATCTATCCGCGGCCTGGAGCCGTTTGAGGAGGGCTGAGCGGGTCTTGTCCATGGTCATGCGGTCGAACCAGCTCGGGCTATGCTCGGTCGAGACGACCACCACCTCCGGCCCGTCGGCCTCCTCCAGCCGGGCGGCGAGGGCGTCGCCGATCACGGGCGAAGCGACATATTGGTTCTCCAGATAAATGTAGCGCTTGGCGGCGGCGATACTGGCCAGATGCAGCGCCTCGCTTTCCCGCACCTCAGGCTCCGCCCGCCAGGCCGGCTCGGTGCGGGCGATTCCCAGCGTCACGTCGGTGAACTGGGCCGCGACATCGTCAGGCCAAGGCGAAGGCGCGGAGCTGTCGGCCGGCGCAACGCTGTCCGGCAGGGGCGCGCCCGTGGCGCGGCGCCAGCGACGGCGGAACAGGTCGCCGAGCGCCTGGGCCGCCTCGCCTTCGACGCACATCATGACTTCATGGCGAGGATCGTGGACGCCGCCGAACGGCATCCGCCGACGACCGTCGTCGTCCAGGTGCTCCGGGGTGTCCCAGCGGTCTGTGGTGATGTCGCCGCCGCCGCAGAAGGCGACCCGGTTGTCGATCACCAGCACCTTCTGATGATGACAGGCCCCCAGCGGCACAGCCCCGTCGAGGCGGAAGGTCACGGGCGTATTGTGGAAGCAGGCGCGCGCCCGATGGGGGAAGAAGTGCTGGGACGCGGCGATCGGCAGGGCCGACTTCCAGATCAGCAGGCGCACGTCCAGGCCGGGACGGGTCTGCGCCAAGTCCTTAAGGTAATCGCCGACTTGGTCGTTGGTCGGACCGCCGCCTTGGGCGTCGGGCTCAAGGTGGGTCAGGGGATCAAACGCCCACCCCAAGAGATGGATGGACGATTTGGCCTTGGCCATCGCCGCCTTGGCGGCGGCGAAATAGGCGGCGGAATCGAGGAGGACGCTGGCCCGATCGGCTTGCACGCGCCGCCAGCAGGTCTCGCCCGGTCGAAGCAGCATGGTTTCCTCTCCCGACGCGCTCAGCCCCCTATAGCGCCGCAGGCCGCCCGCCGCCCGTTTGATATAAGGATCAAAGTCCAATACGATTATGGCTCCAAGACCAGATGTGGCGGCGAAGTGTCGTGCAAATGTCCGCAGGACGCCTCAGTTCCGCCCTCGCCGTCGCGGCAAGATGACAGCGAATGCTGTAGAGGGATGGAGCCTATGGCTGACGGGCCACGAGACGAGACACGATCGCCGCCGGGTCTGCACGCCCTGATCATCGAAGACGACCTGGTGTCGGGCCTGGGCATGCAGATGGCGTTGACGCCGCTGGGCTTCAACAGCTTCGCCTTCGCCAGCACGCAGCTCCAGGCCTTGGAACAGGCCCGCCTTCGGCGGCCCGATCTCATGACCGTCGATATCAACCTGCTGCACGGCGACGGTCCCGAGGCCGTTCGGGACATCGAAAACGCTTTGGGCGATCTCAGGGTGCTCTATGTCACGGGCGCGCCTAACGCCGGATCCATGCTGGATGGACGGGAGTTGCTCTGCAAACCGTTCGGCGTCGCCGATGTCCAGGCGGCCTACGCCCGGCTGCCCAAGCGCCAGTAACTTATCCCAGCGACACAGGTTTGCGACCTTTATCGCCAAACGTCATAGAATTGTGACAGGACGGCTATAGGGGGAGACCGGGCGCGATGTGGATCGCTGGCCTTAAGGAGAATTTAAATGTCTAAGAAGCTGGTGGTCGCCCTGGCCGCGACCCTGCTTGCGGGCGCATCCACGGTTCATGCGGCCGTGACCGTTTCAGGGGCCGGCGCCACCGCGCCCCAGCCCGTCTACACCAAATGGGCCGAAGCCTATAAGGCCAAGACCGGCGTCCAACTGAACTACCAGGGCATCGGCTCCGGCGGCGGCATCAAGCAGATCGAAGCCAAGACCGTCGATTTCGGCGCGTCGGACAAGAACCTGCCGATCGCGGACCTGAACGCTCACGGCCTGCTGCAATTCCCCACCGTCATCGTCGGCATCACGCCCGTGGTCAATCTGCCGGGCGTCGGTGCGGGGCAGATGCGCCTCACGGGTCCGGTGCTGGCCGATATCTATCTCGGCGTGATCCGCCGCTGGGCGGACCCCCGCATCGCCGAACTGAACCGCGGCATGCGCCTGCCCAACCTGCCGATCACCGTGGTCCACCGCGCCGATGGGTCGGGCACGACCTATCTTTACACGTCCTACCTGTCCGAAGTGAGCCCGGCCTGGAAGGGCAAGGTCGGCGCCAGCGACTCCGTACAGTGGCCGACGGGCCAGGGCGGCAAAGGCAACGACGGCGTCTCCGCCTTCGTCCGGCAAACGCCGGGCTCGATCGGTTATGTCGAATACGCCTACGCCAAGAATAACAATCTGGCCTATGCCGACATGGCCGACCATGACGGCGCCTTCGTCGCGCCGGACGAAAATAGCTTCAAGGCCGCCGCCGCCCACGCCGCTTGGTCGTCGTCGAACGGCTTCGCCCCGTCGCTGCTGAATCAGCCGGGCGCCGACGCCTGGCCGATCGCGGGCGCGACCTACATCCTGATCTATAAGGAGCAGACCAGCCCCATGGGCGGCGAGGTGCTGCGCTTCTTCAACTGGGCCTACGAAAACGGCGACGGCCTGGCCAACAGCCTCGCCTATGTGCCGCTCCCCGCCTCGGTGAAGGAGATGGTTCGCCACGCCTGGATGACCGAAGTGAAGTTCAACGCCAAGCCGGCGCTCTAGCCTTAGGCCTACGCTTAAGCTTAAGCCTTTTGGGACGTCGGCGCCGCGCCGACGTCCCGTCCTCTCGACCGAGCGATGCATGGCCGAACTTTCAGCCTCAGCCTCACCTCCTGACCCGGCGCGACCGCCCAAACAGGCGAGGCCAAAGGGGGCCGCGATTGATCCCTGGTTCAAGATCTGCTGCGCTGCGTCGGCGACCTTGATCCTATCGGCCTTGACCGGGGTGATGATAACCCTGGCCTTGGCCGGCTGGCCCGCCTTTTCAAAGTTTGGATTGAGCTTCTTCACCTCCACCGAGTGGAACCCGGTGACAGACGTCTATGGCGGCGCCGGCCCGATCGTGGGCACCCTGCTGACCGCGGCTGCCGCGCTCATCCTGGCTCTACCCTTGGCGTTCGCCACGGCTGTCTTTCTCACCGAGTTCTGCCCGCGCAGCCTGCGGCGTCCCATCGGCGTGGCGGTGGAGCTTCTGGCCGGCATCCCGTCGATCGTCTACGGCATCTGGGGCCTGTTCGTGTTCGCCCCCCTGTTCGCCCAGTGGGTCGAAATCCCGCTGATGGGCTGGGCGCCGCCGGGCTCGATCTGGGAGGCGATTTTCAGCGGCATCCCCAATGGCTCCGGCCTTCTGACCGCCTCGATCATCGTCGCCATGATGATCCTGCCCTTCATCGCCGCCACCTTGCGCGAACTGTTGTTGAGCGTACCGGCGCGGGTTCGCGAAAGCGCCTATGGCGTCGGCTGCACCTCGCTGGAGGTGGTCTGGTCGGTTACCCTTCCCTACGTCCGGCGCGGCGCCATCGGCGCGGTGATGCTGGGGCTCGGCCGCGCGCTGGGCGAGACCATGGCGGTCACCTTCGTCATCGGCAATTCCCACGACTTCCCCCATGGCCTGTTCGACGGCGGCTCGACCATCGCCTCCACCATCGCCAACGAGTTCGCCGAAGCGACCAGCGACATGCATGTGGCCGCCCTGGCGGCGCTGGGCCTGGTGCTGTTTCTGATGACCTTCATCATCCTGACGGTCGCCCGTCTTCTGCTGGGGTCGCAGAAGAATGTTTAGGGCCAGGATCGATCCGACGGGAGACAAGGCCTGATGTTCGCACGTCGAACTCGCCGCAGCGTCGCCAGCGCCGCCTTCATGGTGTTCTGCACAGCGTCGACCGCCATCGCCATGGTGGTGCTGATCGCCATCCTGGGCTCGCTCGTCTATAACGGCATTGGCGGCGTCAATCTGGACGTCTTCACCAAGGATACGCCCGCGACCGGATCGATCGGCGGCCTTCGCAACGCCATCGTCGGCTCTATCCTGTTGTGCGCCTGGGCCATGGCCGGGGCGATCGCGGTCGGCGTCTTGGCGGGCACATGGCTCTCGGAATACGCTGGCGACAGCGCTTATGGCTCGCTCGTTCGGCTCCTGAACGACGTCCTGCTGTCGGCGCCCTCGATCCT
>Ga0116229_10010975_pt1 | contig 13479 bp, 10 predicted proteins | sample S1TSphgellanicum_3_FD_87313 | JGI IMG/M metagenome (GOLD analysis project Ga0116229, IMG submission 87313) | Host-associated microbial communities from peat moss isolated from Minnesota, USA - S1T2_Fc - Sphagnum magellanicum MG | ecosystem: Host-associated > Plants > Peat moss > Unclassified...
AAAAAAAAATAGTTATAAAAAAAGTAGGAAAAATAAAAGAGGAGGGAAGTATAGTTAAAGAGAAGAAAAAAGAAAAGGGGGAGGGGGGGGGGGGGGGGGGGGGCACATTCAAAAGGACTTTGATAGGTCTAGGGTGGTAGAAAGGAAATGGAGGGTGCACTTAGAAGGATTTTGGTAGAAGAGGTTTAGAATGACAAAGTGGAAATGGAGGGTGCACTTTGGAGGATTGTGGTAGAAGAAGTTTAAGGTGACAGAGTGGAAATGGAAGGTGCACTCTAGAAGATTGTGGCAAAAGAGGTTTAGGGTGATGAAGTGGAAATGGAGGATGAATTTTGGAGGACTATGATAGAGAAGGTTTAAGGTGATAGAGTGGAAATGGAAAGTGCATTACAGAGAATTATAGCATAAAAGGTTTAGGGTGATAAAATGAAATGAAAGGTGCACTCTAGAGGATTATGGCAAAGGAGGTTTAAGGTGACAAAGTGGAAATGGAGTGTGCACTCTAGAGGACTATGGTAAAGGAGGTTTAAAATCATATAATGGAAATGGAGGATGCGTTTTAAAAGATTATAACAAAGGAAGTTTAAGGCCATATAATGGAAATGGAAGATGCATTTTAGAGCATTGTGGCAAAGGAGGTTTAAGGTCACAAAATGGAAATGGAAGATGCATTCTAGAGGATTCTAACAAAAAAAGTTTAGGGTGACAAAGTGGAAATGGAGGGTGCATTTGGAAGACTATGGCAAAGGAAGTTTAGGGTCATAGAAGGGAAATAAAAGGTGCATTTTGGAAGATTTTGCCAAAGGAAGTTTAGGACAAAGTGGAAATGGAAGGTACACTTTAAAGGGTTTTAACAAAGGAGGTTTAAGCTGACATCATAAATCAAAGGTGCATTCAAGAGGACTGGCAAAAGAGGGTAAAGATGGAAAATAAAAAAGAAAACATGCATTCAAAAGGAATCTGATGATGGAGGTTTAAGGTGGCAAAAAATAATGAAAGGTGCATTGAAGCCTTTTCAACTGTTATGGGGTTTGGGTGTTCCCAACTATTGTGAAGCTTAGGCCCTCTTGAATGTTGTTGACTTTTACATGATGCACCTTCGTACCTAAATGACAACATCCACAATGAGATGTTAATGGGGGACAAAGCATTGGCATGTTGATCGATGAATGATCAACATTAGAAACATGGCAACAACAACACAAAAATGAACAAAAAAAAACAAGAAATTTTGGGCCCTCTTGATTATAGAACAATGGCGATGACGATAGACACACGGACAAATAAATTGGGAATGCAAAAAAAGATCCAAAAGAACTTGGGCCTTCCTAATTGCAGAACAATGGTGATGGCGACATGTGTGTAGATAGACATGTAACCAAATATACCAAAGATGCACAAAAAAAGCCAAGAGAACTTGTGCTCTCCCAACATGCTCCTAATTGTTGTCAACATGAACCTTTCACCTTCATTCCTACAACACAACACAAACATCGTGATGGCAACAACAAAACAAACAAGGGGAAAAGAAAGAAGAGTTGGGACAGCTCCAACCTTCCTAATTGTTACCAACCTTCACATTTTGCCTTTGTTCTTACAACAACATGAGTTCGCTGGCGATGGCAAGACAGATGGATAGATAGGCAAAAACAAAAACACACAAATAGGGGGAAAGAAAGAGGAGCCGAGAAGGTTCATGCCTTCCCGATTATTGTCAAACTTCTTGTGATGGCAATGCATTTTGTGTTTGTTGTTGCCCATAAACAAACACACCCAAAACAATGTCATTTTTGAACCTTCTTGGCTTGTCCCAATGCTATAAACTCAAGGAGCTCCAACACTTTTGGTAGCGATGGTGAAATGACTATACAACAAAATACGCTACACTAGAGGGAAGTAAGCAAAAAAAAAGATGAAAAATAATGGTACAAAAGTTAAACCATGGCGATTATGGAGTTCTTGCAACCACAAGCAACACAAAAGTGTTAAGGTAAAATAAACACAAATAGGGAAAGAGAGGATTCAAGCATAGAAATGCAGCTACCATCACTTGAACGTCCCTTTTTGAGATTTGGGGGAGATGTTTGGGGGAGACGTAGGGTGTCACAAAATTGCCCCATGTGGCACCACATCAATAATCTATTTTAGTGTTTTAAATATGTTGTTCAAAAAAAAATTTATTTCAAAACCCTAAACACACCCATCATTGTATAACTAGCCTTGCAAATTTTTTGAGATTTTTTCCTTCTTGTAATAATTTTCAAATCTGAATGGCAATAAAAGAATGTTTAAACCTATTTTAAGTTAAATTAATTTTGTGTTCATAAGATGAATGGTATCCTTACATAGAATTTAATGCGTTTGGTCATAGGTTGTAAATTGCATAAAGATAGGAGCATCAAGTCTTCTATCTAGTTATTTTCAAACAATGAGGCCAAGGTGTCAAAATTATCGAATTTTTAATTAGAATTGAATTTTGTAAATGGTCACTAGTGCTTAGACTAATGCTTCACCTAAGTTCTTTGAAAACCATTGATAAAAAAATGCATAGTTACTAAACCCTAGGTCACTTAACCCTTAAGTGATGGCTCATGGGATATTTTACCCTATCTTTGGTATGATAGGGAATAAAAATAATAACAACACAAATCAAAGATGATTTTTTAACTCATTATATGGAAGGAATCCATATATTGAACCATTCCATTGCATGAACTGTTGTACTAATCTCGTTGTTTAAAGCATGTCACATATGCCTTCGATTTCAAGAATTGAGTGCTTGTTTAAGTTGTTCTATATATTTTTCTCTTATAATCTAAAAAGACAAATTGAAATTATCAAATTGGTTCAATTATTGCACAATGCACAATAAGAGTAATAAAATCCTTATAAACATGAAGATTAAGTGGATACATTGTCTTTTGACACAAAAATCATTTCTTAATATAGATCTTTATTGTCGAACTAGCAAAATATATCACCAAAAATCATTTGGTGAAAGCAAACTTCAACTTGTAGTGCAAGATTTATGTGCACTTGTTGGCTTGCTCCTTTTGCAAGAAATTTTGCATGTTGTAATTAAATTTTCATAGGGACATGTGGTTGCAATTAAATTCAACCATCTTCAACTTTATGCCCTTTATACTCATCCTAACACCATTTATGTATTGAGGTCATCAAACAATTTAAGGATTTGTTAACATGCAAACACGATGTTTGTCAATGGTAGGTCACCTATGAGTTGAAATCCCAATGCACCAAATGTTGAGTACTTGCTCACACAATGTGGTCAACACCACTATTATGGAATCACCTAGAGTCGGTCATTGGGAAACTTGTCCTAGTTTCAAGAGGTTTACAATAGAGTTGTCAAGGAGGTCAAGGTGCTATGCACAAGCAAAGGTTCTGCGGCTCAAATCAAAGCTATGAAACATTTCAAATATTCTAAAATTTTATGGTTCTTGTTATTTTGTTTTTGCAAATGTGCTTGAGTTTTTTAAATGTATCATGCATCGTACAAAAAAATTGTTATGTGAACTTATACAACTTGTGAACACCTTAATTAAGGAATCAATGAGCTACTTTCCAACAAGCTAGCTAATGGATGTCGTGGGGCTGGTCTACCTCTAATATTCGATACAATGCCAATCGTCCTTCCAAGCTTGTCAAAGACCACCATTCATATGACTAGCAATTCCGCGTTTTGCCTCTCCTTATTGTGTTGTTGAGTACCTTGAACTACCAATGTATCATGTTTAAGTAAAAGCTGAAGGCAAATATATCCTACCATCAATCACAAGGAATCACCATTCCACATAATTCATTTGTTTGTGGTGAACTTTCAAACATGTCACTAACTTATGGGAGTCATCAATGTAATGAAATCTAAGTTGAAAGAGCCAAATTTCTAAAAATCACTAGTGGTCTTACTTTTCCTTTTTGAACTTAACTTATTGTATTAATTCTTTAGCAATTCCAATTTAAGATCCATTCCTATTATTCATTCCAATGCGTCCCTAACACTCACACCACATTTTTAGTAGAATTAACAGAATTTTAATAGACCAACAAACATCTTTATTGGAAATAGAATTAACATGATCTAATGAACTTTCAGGATGGGTTTAAGAAATCTTAGTCATTGAAAACAGAGTTATTGTTATCTAAGTAACTCTCATGATGGATGTAAGAAATCTTAGTCACAAGCACAATAACTCAGACAAATGAAAACATAGAAGACCAAAACATAACAAGAAACATAGACACAATGCAAGGAGTACATGAGTCATACTGGAAATTGATCACTAAAATGTAGATAAGAAATTCATTACCTGGTATTTTTAAAAGAAAAGAATATGAAAAAAGGAATTTGGAACCTCACATGGCACCTGCCCTCAATATTCGACAACCTGCTGAGTCCGCAAGATTTGTGTTCCAGTGAACACCTGACATACATTCATCATTGCAGACAATAAACATAATCTTGTATAGTATGGAGTGATAATGCCATTGCTTTCCATGTCTGGAACACTGCAGGGTGGAGACTGACCAAAGTTTGAAATTTTGAAATGCAGAACATTAGGAAGTCTGAAGGTTCATTGCAATGTTCCTGTAGAATGGGTAAAGCATTCCCACTTTGGCAGAAAGAGCCCATACAGGATGCTTCTTGCATAGCACATTAGTTGCCCCTGCAGGTCTTCTAAACTCGATGTCAAAATGCTGAAGCTTCACTCTTGTGATATCTCAATGGCGTAGATGAAGCCCTAGCGGGAGCTGATAAGTGCAGCTGCATGCAACCTCAGCAGGCTCCGTGACGCCAGAATTGCCTCTGGATTCAAAGCATGACTTGCACGCACATAAAGTGCACGGGCAGCATCTACTGCTGCCGCCCTCAATTCTGGGGAGCTTGTGGGTCCCATGAGGCAATGGCCAAGCACCTTGAAAATAGGTCGTAGAATATCTTGGTCCAGAGTTACTCTGGGAGCATCCAGTTGGTCATCTGGGTAATGAAATTCTCCAACTTCATGGTAATTAGCAGCTGTTGGTGAGTCAGGAGTGGACACCACAACTCCTGCTGATCCAAACATCACATCAAAACAATCCACCACATGAGTATAAATCCTAGCCAGGGAACTGTACTTTGTGGCTTCTGCTGTCAACTTTCTTCTCTTTCTTGGAGCTTTTCAGATTGGAATTTTCTGGAACATCAAGATATTGTCAATTTCTCCATACCAGGATCATTGTCAGCTTCTTTTTCAAGTGAAGGTGAAGGTCAGGTGACATTCAAATTGTGTTTCTAGTCCTCTAGTCAGTAAATAGGCTGTATCCATTTATGGCATATGTGGCAGATTCTACAAATTTAGAATACCAACCACTCAGCACACTTCCAGCTATGGCCCTTTCAAAGCTTCCCAACTCAGAAACTAGATCCTAAGCAAAAGAATCAGTGTACTCCTTGTGGCAACAAGAGCTTCCATAGAGCTTCCATACATGCTTCTACAACTTGTTTCCTCTTGTTTCTTTTCCTCATTCCTGGAAGGAAAAGAGGTTTTCTCCACATTTGAAACAAGAACAGCCTTTGCAATAAGACAGATTAACCACCTTCTGAGCTATACAGGTTTCTTGAGCCACAACCTTCCAAAACCAAATAAATGCAACGTTGGCAGCTTGAGATTTGTCAAGCAACCTCTGGTTCAACCACAAAATAAAGTTAAGCTTGTCCATGCATTCTCTGACAAAAGAATTGTTGACCCATAAAACATCAGTTGTTCAGATTAATGGGCAGGTAAGAAAGAGAGCAGATGTGGAAACAAAGAATAAAGACATACCTGAAAATTGTTTCTCCAATGACTTCCCACGAGTTCGTGAACTTGCAGCAGGAGAATGCTGTACAGACTGCTCATCTACAGCTAGTGGCTTCCCTACAGCCAGTGTTATCCCCTGCTTTGGAGCCACATGGTCACCCTCTGGCTGACTTGTGCTTATTGACTGGGAAGGCAGGATTGCAAGCTTGGATATGGCATCCACATCATTCACCCAAGAGCATCCCTGGACTGCCCAGCTGTCCCCAAAATTCCCATCAGCAGCAGCTGGGAGGATTAAGGAAAGGAAACAGTGGGACTGGTCAATGTCAAAAGTGCAGAAGAAATAAGTTGCACAAAACATATTAGAGATGTCTATTCAATCTCTTGCAATCCAGTGGATAATCAAGAGGAACCTACACTTTGGCATAGTGACAGAGGTCAAGCTTTGCTTTCAAAGGCATCACCACAATCCTCCTCCAAAATAGCTCCAGTGCAACTCCTACAATTGATGCCCGTTTTGTACTCTTTATGGCAACTTGGGGCTCCAAGGCTGATGACACTTCTCCCACTTGCTGCTGTACAGGCATAAACAAGCAAATTTTATAGCGTACCATGTGATCTCCAATTCTGCATTTCAGAATGCAAAGCACATACAATAAGGTACTAAGATTGAAGTTCAAAATACTTGGGCAAATATCAGGGTCCACGAATATACCAGCTGGGCAGAAGAGCGGGAAGTTTTGTGGGGAGTATGGTAGGGACTAGGTTGTGAAAGACTCGGAATGTTGATAAGAAGTGGTGCTCCATTTCGAGCTCTGAGCTCTGTTGCATATAATGCTAGCAAAACTGCCTCAAATCCTGCCCAATCACAGTTTCTTTACTAAATAGAATCACATCAGAGGGGACACAGAAGTTGAAAGGCACTTGACCATGGAATGCATGACATTTCATCAACAGGTTTGGCTGTAGATTGGGAAGCACTGTAACTCCAACAGAAGCAGAGGAGTAGGGAAGATAAAACCAGCAAACAGACACTTACATAGAAATACCTGCAAGGGGCTCGTCAGGACAGCTCACAGCATGGGGCAAGTAGAGACCACACAGAGTAGGTATGAATCGCAAAACAACTGCTTGTAATTCCATGTCCTCTGTTTGGTATGTGTCAAATAACCATTGACACATCTCATCATTGCCCTGTATTCCATTTTCAAAGCAATGCAATGTTGGTCACAGTTGACTATAGTTGCTCCAGTTGGTTACTATGCTTTGTTATCCTCCATCAAAGTTTCGTAAAGAAGGACAGGAGTAGCAGGCAGGGGCAGAATAGAAGTGTCATGGTCAGTGAAGGTTCATCTGCTGGTATTGTGACTTATTTGCTACAAGGGTTGACTCTATGATAGCACTAGCAATATCATCACAGATTCTATCTTTGCATGAAAGTGTACTAATGATCTGTTTCAATGAAGGTGCAGGCAGATGGCATTGGCTCTAAACCCCCGTAAACATATCACAACATGCCACTCACACTCATTGAGATATCCATCAATTTTCATGCTGTACTCACCACAGAGTAGAGATATTAGAGTATCAAATTCCATCCACTCAAGCAGCCCAGTATTTCAAGAGAGTGAGGAGGACAAGGATGGCAGCATTGTGCAAAAACTTGCAGGACTACAAGAACAAACATCCAGTCTCTTAATTATGTTAGGTCTTGGAGGAAGGTTTTCCCCTAGCCCCCATTCCCTTCATGTAGTGATCCTGAGTTCCATCTAGGGTTTCTGTCTCCTGCAAAAATAGGGGTAGGGAAACTGCTCACTTACCCTTCCAGAAGTGGACTCAGCCAATCTGTAACAAATGAGATCGGCAACATGCTCATCATCTAACAGATCTTTGGCAGGATTCTGGGATTCCTGTACTCAAACACCCCAAAAACCCCACAATTGAACATCAAAGATGTTCCCTAGGAAGCAGAATAACACAGAGACTGATCAGAATCACAGATACCTCAAAAGGGTTCATCAAAATGCCACCAGATCCTCCTAGGGCATCTTACCCTAATTACTGATCCTAAACCTTCGTGATCTCGAAACCGACGTGATGATCCAAAAATGGCTTCATCAAAATACCACACCAGATGGTCCTCCAAGGACCGTATCACCTCAAGACTGTTTCCACATCTTCTTCCCGCCCCTCTAAGCCCTAAACCCTAAACACCAACAAAAGGCTCTCCTTTCTTTCAAACCCTACCTTCATGACACAGTGAATTCTATGTGCAAAGAAGAAAGAAAGAAAAAACCCTAATTCTTTTTTAAAATAAAAATCAGGATCTATCAAGTCGCCAGAAAAACACTCCCAGAAACTGAGCTGCGGTAAAAATGCTGAGCTCACTACCTGCGAGAGGGTCAAGATGTCGAAGTGATCCAATATCTTGGCGAGAGTGCGGATACTTTCAAGAGCTTTACCCACGTTGCCATTGCCAATCTGCATCTTCTGCTGCTGCAAAACAGGCATTTCAACTTCAATTCCTCCTGCTGCTGCTGATGTACTACTTACGACCTTGCAAAAATCGAATGCCAAATGCCCACGAGAGCATCCGGGAGGCAAGGAGGAAAAAAGAGCCTCTTCTTCTTCTCCTTATTCCGCTGCTGCTGCGGCGTGAAGCTCCAACTGCACTCCAACAGGAGTTCCGATTATCTATTGCGCCATTGATACTTCATGGATGACAAAAGGCCTGAAACTGCATCCATGATTCAGGTTGAACTAACCCCGGTGTTCTCCAAAGAGAATTGGATGAACATAATGCTAAGGGACGAAGTCATCCGTTCAGTCAACAACTCTTTTAGTTAATGTGGTTTACCTTTGCACAAGCAAAATGGCCTGCACACTGTACTTTGGATGAAGTAACTTATAGCCTTCCAATAGCAATTAGAATGGGTTGAACATTTGGAGGTTCAACCAATTATGTACGCCACAATCAATACCTCATGGATGACAAAAGGCCTGAAACAACATCCATGATTCATTCAGTTTCAACCAACCCAAGTGAATTTTCTTCAGAGAGAATTGGATGAATGTAATGCTAACAAATATTGTCATCCATTCAATCAATAAGTCTTTTTTTTAGGTGATGTAGTTTTTCCTTTATTTTAAGACCCCAAGCATAAAATGATCTTGAGGTTTTGATGCCCGATGTTCACAACATGGGTCTACCTTATTCAAAAATCTCAAACAAGTGACAATGGATGGGGAAAAAATAAAAAAACAATTTGGCTATTTGGGGAAATTCATGGGTAACTGTCGCAACCTCACTTTGGGGCTAAGTGAGAGAATGCAACCCACACTCCCAAAAGTGGGAAAATGGAGTCCTCCGGGACTCCCGAAAATTCAAAAGACAATTTGAGGGGTCAAATATCCTCTCCTTAGTGCGTTCTTTATATCAATGGAAAGCTCTTGAATCGTAGATGTCCAAAATGGCTTCGCATTGCGCATTTGGACATTTTCAGCTCAAGTTATGGGCAAAAGAAGGGCTGGGAGTCAAACTGGCAGTTTGACTCCCGATCACTAAAAGTCGGGAATCGACTTCTTCCCGACGTCACCTCAAGGAATGTGACATGGCGTTGAAAAACTCTCGATGAGAGCTACAACTTTGGTTTAGAGCTCGTCCCGATTCAAGTTCGGGCAAGGAGCTATGACCATCCAAAGTCCCGGGACTTCAACCCAGGATAGTTTCGGGACTCCAACTTGGGAGTCCTGAGAAAAAGAGCCATTTGGATGTAGCCTTGGTAGAGAGCTGCAGAATATACTATATGGGGGAAGGTGGTGGCTTCCCCCGAGTTCGGGCCGTGGTGAGTCTTGTGTGTAAAAGTGCCCGTGACTTGTCCCAACACCCAAGGGTGTTCCCGAATGCTAACTAACCCTCTTGTGGTTGGTTTTAGATGCAGATTTGAGCTTGATAATCTAGTTCCTCTTCCTAGTCTAATCCCGAGACTTTTAGCATGCCCCTCTACCCCTTTTTAGTGCTGGAAGTCGAGAACGCCCTTCAAGTCCCAACTTTCCGTAACTCAACATAGTTGGACCCTCAAGTGGGTTCAACCCGGGACTTGGGAGTGCATCAGTAACTTTGCATCTTACCAAGAATTTATCCCAACAAAGTTACCCTATCAAAAGGGTATCAAACATTTGTGTATCATTGCATGACCATGACTAGATTTAATTGTCATCTAAGTAATTACGACAAAATCCCCACAAAAATCAAATAAAAGATTAATGGTAGGAACCATCACAAAGGAAACAAAAAGGGAAGGCCAAAAAACGAACAACTCGTAAGAACCAAAAAAAGGGAGAAGGTTAATCCCTCTCGTGGTAGGAAGTTACCTCACCCATAGGCCCTCTAATGTCTTTTGCATGCAAATTGTGAAATTTAATAATAATGGGAGGTCTAGAACAAACACCTATTAATGCAATTTTCCTCTTTATGACAGAGGCTAAAGCACATTGAAGAGCAATACTAACACGTTGCCTGAAAAATTGAATGCAAAAAGACAAGGATAAATAACCTCCCTATCATGTATTCTAGAAAAAGATGGGCACATTCCCTGATGAAACGATCCATATCATGCTTGGGTGTGTCATGCACCTCTATGGCAATTAGAATAAAATGGTGCCCTTTTATGAAACCCTTTATACTTGTGGATCTTAACAATGGCGTTAAGTTCTACAACTACACCTACTAGTCGATTAATGACACTTGAAGCCACCGTCTCCCGCATTGAATCAATAACCACCACATTGACAATGAAAACCTGGTCCTCTTGAGTCATGTAGAAATTGGTTTATAATGAAACTCTTGACATAAGGGCATACCACTATTCTCTCCATACAACATGCCCATTTTCTTAAGCGAAAACATACATGATATATCAAATGGCATCATGTGTGGTTATTTGTTCACCTCCAAATAAGCAATGAACTAAATGCGCGCCAAATACACCCAACATGTGTCCACATTCACACATGAGGAGATTAGATGCTAAGGGCTGGATCAAATTGAAACAACAATGCAATGTTGAAATGAAAAATAGAGTACGTGATGCGAAACGAATAGATAGATGGCCTTGTAATCAAGCATAGCCATGCCCCCTTGCCTAAACAAAAATGAATGTGAGCTTTAAATGTTGAGGAAATGGAATCATCCTCCAAGATAAAGAATGTGTCGTGGTGGATGTCCATCAAAGAAGTTTGTAAATATGAGGCTCCAGTAACCACTAAACTTTCAAAAGAAGGATGCATATCCCTAGCTACAAAAAGAAGGCCATCGTGTGCTACACGTAAACATGGTTAAACCCAGTGTGGGCCCCCTTCAACTTGAAAAACATACTCCTCCAAAACGAGTCTATTGAAAATTTGAAACCTAGAGACAAAAACAAGGCCACTAAAACCCAACTCTTACAAAAGTATTGGGCACAATTCTCCAAAGAGAAAAGGCCTATACCACAAAAAGATATCAACAATTGAACTTGACACCTTGCTAAGGGGCCCTAAAAAAATCCCACAATTTTAAACCCATAATGACCCCACATACCTATATAATTTTCCTGTCAAAATTTGCCAAAAGAAATAAGAAGGAAGAAGAAGGAAATATTGTCTATGTGAGATAAAAAGGACATGAACTACACATGAGGACAAAATGTCCAAAACAACCTAGGCGTCTCTCAAGAAAGGAAATCATCAATATGCGCCATGTCTTGAAATAAAACCTCATCCAAAAAATACATGGTCAAGTCCTAAAAACTCACTAACACACCCAAAATGCGTAAGCCATTTGTGACCAAAGTGTAACCTTGAAGAATTTCTATGTTGGGATAAATCCCTAATAGATTCCAAAGCTTGCATTTTGACACTTTGACCTTAAGCCCAACTAGGACTAATTGGGTCAGAAGGTGGTCAAAGGTGTGGGTAATCTCACTCATAAGCCCCATGATGTGAGTATTGTCCACTAAGGATGGAAAGAAACAACTTGGGGCCTGAGCGATGGTCTTTAGGAGAGTTTAATAATGGACCTCCTAAGGGATCACCCTACCTTGTGCCTGAAGATGATTAAATAATGGTGACCCTTTCCACATACCACCCATGCTAATAGTAAAAAGAAGAATGAACACCATAAAACAACTTGGTAAAGCAGACAATGTTTGTCAAAAACCTTCAACATCACATAACTTTTTTAAAAAAATAGTTCAATAAACAATATTAAAAACATTTTTGACATTGACCTACATCACGGCCTATCAGGGTGTAGGTTGAAGAGGGTTCAGATGCCAAAAAGATGGCCTCATAACCTCCAAAGGTCAATACTCCAAACTAATGGGGAGATAGATGCTCTTAAAATGGCCCCCAAAGTGGAAAAACAATGGAACAACTAAAAAATCAAAAAAACATTTTGCCTACGACAAAAGAATGAAGACCACTAATGTCTTTTGCCATTGCCAATAATATGCTAACACTAGTAGAAATCCTATTGTTTGTAACCAGTCAATATGCAATTGCGTGTAACTAAATGTCATTTGTAACTACATTGCTTGTGTGTGCAACCACCATGCAATTAATAGTGTATAAAATGGACACGTGTCATAAAAATCATGACCTAAATTAATACATACCAACAGTAATATATTAAATATATATACTTAGGTTATATATAATAATTTTATAACTTAATACTAAGATTAAACTCATATTAACTAATGTTACCCAAGGCAAAACATTAGTTAAACCTACGTTAAACTCACATTAATCAAGGTTAAACTAACTTTGGCTAAATTAATTTTTGTTAAACTAACTATGGTTAAATTAAATAAAAAAACCAAATTAGCTAGAAGGTTAAATTGAGTTAATAATGGTTAAATTAACATGACTAAATTAAACATGGCTAAATTAATTAGTAAATTTAATCTTATAGTTAATTTAATTATGGTTACTTGACCCAAAATTAATTTATTATTTTAAATTTAACTTTTTATTTTTAAAAAAAAAAAGTTAATCCATCATTAATTTAATCTTGTAATTAATTTAGCCACAGTTAATTTAACCAAAAGTTATTTTGTCCAAAATTATTTAGCCATGTGATTAATTTAATCAAAATTAATTTAACCCAATTTTCTAAATTATATTATTATCATTATAGTTAATCACATGTAATGATTTTTAAAAATATTAATTATATTTATAATTATTAATAATATTACTTATTAATGACTTAACTATTATTATTATAAATAGTAATATCATTTTATTCTTCAATAATTATTATTTTAATATTACTATATTGTTATTAATTATGTTAATATACCTATGTCTAATAAATTACACATGCTAACTTACAAATTCTTAGGCTAAACTATGTAATAATATTGGAGTATTATTAATTAATTATAAATATTAAAATTAATCTTAATATTGATTTTTTTTTCAAATTTATTATTTGATAGATATTATTTAGATTTTATAATAATATTTTTAATTATGGTATTACGTTTGTGGTTGATAAGTTACATTAATTAACCTATGATTACTTATTAAATTATTTATTAAAAGTGATTTAAATTAATATAATAAATAAATAAATAAATAAATTATTATTATTATCATCCTCGGTTATTCATAATATTATTATTATTCT
>Ga0116229_10010976_pt1 | contig 13477 bp, 12 predicted proteins | sample S1TSphgellanicum_3_FD_87313 | JGI IMG/M metagenome (GOLD analysis project Ga0116229, IMG submission 87313) | Host-associated microbial communities from peat moss isolated from Minnesota, USA - S1T2_Fc - Sphagnum magellanicum MG | ecosystem: Host-associated > Plants > Peat moss > Unclassified...
AAAAGCTCATAACTTAGTCATAGATATAGAGGAGAAAAGAAATGGGGAAAAAGTTAGGAACAAAAGGGAAAGAAGGAAAGGGGACACACACGAGAGAAAAAGAAAGAAAAGAGAAGAGAAAGAAGAGGAGAGAGACAAAAGAGAGACTAGAGAGAAGAAAGAGATTGAGGGTTTTTTTTTTTGGGTTTGGGTGAAGAGAAGAGAAGAAAGCAGACCATGGGGTTTTTGTGATTGTTGTTGTTACAACAAAATCTAGAGCTTTTTTTCCTTCACTCATGGAAGCCACACTTGGGTTGTTGTTGTTGTTGTTGTAATAGTAACATCATTTTTGTTTTCCTGTTCTTGCAGCAAAGCTCACACTTTTTTGCAAGATCACACTTTTGGCAAGCTTTGTTTTTTTCTTGTTTGCAGATCTAGCCATCAGATCTAGCCACTGGCACACTGAGTAGATCAGGAAGCTTTTTTGGTAAGTAGACTTAAGGTAGCAATAAGGGGTGGGGGGGGATCCATCCAAGTTTTCATCTTTTGTGGGAATCCTCTTAAGAAGGAGACAACAACTAAAGGTTTTGGTGTTTTAGAAAAGGAGAGAAATTTTTGGAGTTTTGAAGCTCATTTGAAGAGCTCCCCTAAGAAGAGCAAAGGTTTTTTGCTTGTTTCTGTTTTGTTTTTTGATGAAGGGTAGGAGTTAGGGTGGTAGTGGTGGTGGTGGTGGTGGTGGTGGTTGTGGTCCATGGTAGTAGTGACAAGAGGCTTGGTAGCTTGAGCAACTTGGAGAGTTGCTGCATTGGTTGGGGGGGTGGGGGGAGTAGGAGATGGCACCCTCTATTATTGGAAAGGCGGATCGGAACCCGACAAGCAAAGCAGACAGGAAAGCAGCTCTGGATGTTGGAGCATGGCTTTTCAATGTCACTACCTCTGTGGGGATCATCATGGTTAACAAGCAGCTGATGGCAGTCTATGGCTTCAGCTTTGGTATGTATCCCTCCTCTTCCTCTTCCTCCTCCTCTCCTTTCTCCTTCTCCTACTCTTCTCCCCTGGTTGTTCACATCAACCCTAGCTTCACAACAACCCTTGGTGTTCCACATTTTCTCTGAAAATCCAAGCTTCAATCTTACATCCTGATCTCAAGATTCTTGTCACAACTTGAGGGAAGACACAGTTGCAACATTGTAGTTTTGTTTTCTCTGTCACCCTCTGTCTCTGTCTCTCTGTGACTGTCTGTCTCTGTCTCTGTCTCTGTCTCCATCTCTCTTGGGTAGAACTCACTGTGGCATGGTGTCCTTCTTTGTGTTGTTTTACCTTCAAATGGTTGTTTTTTGTGAAGAGATTTCTCTGCGATTTCATGGATAAAATGTTTGTTGATCCTGTTCCATCATGAAGATGTCACAAAGACAAAAGAGCCTGTAGCAATCTTGAGTGGAGAAAATGATTTCCAATTGATGTGGGGTGTGTATATATAATGAGGGTTTGTAATGGATTGCAGCCACAACATTGACAGGCCTGCATTTTTCAATGACAACACTCATGACACTTGTGCTGCGGTGTATGGGCTACATTCAGCCCTCACATCTGCCGGTCATTGACCTTATTAAGTTTGCTCTATGTGCAAATTTCTCCATTGTCGGCATGAATGTCAGCCTGATGTGGAATTCTGTTGGCTTCTATCAGGTAATAACTTCCCCCACTTGAATCTTACTTGGACCTGTGTTCACCAGTTTTTAGGGTTTTGTATGCTTAAGTGAATCCTGCATGCGCATTGTGCTATTACCTCAGAAGAATGGTCAGATGCAAAACACAACAAAATCATGTGTTTTCCTTAAACCTAAACTTTCATTCTTTAATTCTTTAGTACCAAGACCCATCACCAGCATTTCTTTCACATCGTGGCAACAAAAGAATAGACAGTGTGACTCATACAAAGGATTTCTTTTTGAAAAAATTGTCCAAAGTCACCAGAATTGAAGGAATTGTCTTTTGGATATCGCCAGATTTAGGCAATAGGTGCCAGCATGTTGCCAAATTGTAGCAGGATTCCTAACTTTTTCTGCTTTCCTCTCTGACCTGTAGCCAAATTTAGTGAAGTCTTCTTGTGGATGATTGCCAGACCATCTACCTCACAAACCCGGCAAAAGAAAAAGCCTTGCCCATGGAATGTATTAAATAACTATTTAATTAATGAATTATTGTTGCCCCAAATGTCTTGATATGTTGTGCATGGGAATTGATCTGAAACTATTTTTTGTTAAATTGAGTTTGTGTTGGAATTGGTGCAGATTGCAAAGCTGAGCATGATACCTGTGTCGTGCTTGTTTGAGGTGGTGTTTGTTAAAATTGGGTACTCAAGAGACACAAAGCTGAGTATCATGGTGGTACTGGCAGGTGTTGCAATCTGCACTGTTAGTGATGTGAGTGTCAACACAAAGGGCTTCATTGCAGCAGTTGTAGCTGTCTGGAGTACTGCAATGCAGCAATATGTATGGGGACTTAACCCTACTGATCTCATCAGCATAACATACTTGCATGAAACAGTACAGAGTCTTCTCCATATTGGGCCGACTGTAGGATATTATTGCTTTGTTCTTTTCTTTCTCATGGTTTTCATAATTACTTAACGAACTTGGTTGCCTGACAAGAGTTTTCGGGTTGGTGGAATGTGGGTGTAGTATGTTCACAATCTACAAAAGAAGTACTCGTTGAGCTCATTTGACCTTCTTGGGCACACTGCTCCTGTACAAGCTGCGTCACTCATTGTGCTTGGGCCTTTGATCGACTATTGGTTGTCGGGTCTGAGAGTTGACCTTTTCGACTATAGCCTTCCTTCAGTAGTAAGCTGCTGTCATCTCTTCAGCCACTTGAGTATACTCCTATTGTCTTATGCTATGTGATTGATGCTTTTCTTTCCAGGGGTTCATCACTTCTAGATTGCTTAGAAATGATGGTCAAGTCTGCAGTGGTTTTGCTCATGGCCTGAGGTAGTGTGCAATGTCTGTTGAATTCCATATTAGATACGATTCCTGGTTATGAAAATAGTACTTTGCTGAAGCTAGAGTTTGTTGTAAGCTGGCACAGTATCTGTCCTTGAGGAAAAAGACAGTTGTTTGGTAGAGCTCAAAACTGTAGAGCTGGTGGTATGTATGTAAGGGATGGATTGAACTTCTGTTGCTATACTGAGAGGAGCTTGTGTCATGTCTGTGGCCAAAATGTGCAGTTCTTCATTGTTTTGTCCTGCATAATTGCAGTGGGTACAAACTTGAGCCAGTTCATTTGTATCGGGCGATTCAGTGCTGTCTCATTCCAGGTGCTCGGGCACATGAAGACAGTACTGGTGCTCATTATGGGTTTCTTCCTATTCGGCAAACAGGGACTGAACATCCAGGTTGTTCTTGGAATGCTTTTGGCGATTTGTGGCATGATTTGGTATGGAAATGCATCATCAAAGCCTGGTGGCAAAGAAAAGCGTGCCTATTCTCTCGTTAGTGACCGGGTTTCCAAGGCTGGAGCTGCTGATGAAGAACTTGGTATAAAAAGCTGAGCAACACAACCCTGTGAACCTCAAGCCACCAGATGACACCAGGTGACACTTTCAAGATGTGTTCATCATGGTAGCCTAGTATCTAACAAAGCCCGTATGTGGCTTTTATTCTTTTAGCTCAAGGATGGCCCAGTCAATCTGTCAGTCTGTCATCTGGAGGGAGGAAAGGCTACCCATCTGTTTAAAGAGCTACGTAGAAGTTGTAAACAATTTGTTATTGAAGTTTCTCTAATTCTCAGCACAGTGCTTTGCTGCTGCAAAAGTTTTGTCATAGTTTTTTGTTCATCCTACTACTACTCCAATTTCTGTGACTCCTTGCATTCCAGTTTTTTTTTCCATTTCCCATTCTGAGAATTGCCCTGGTTCTCAGAATTTTAAAAAAACATTTGGTTAGGCGGTTTTCAGGGTTGGTGGGTCTCATGGAATTTCGAACTGCTGGTTTTCAAGGGTGGTTCTCACAAGTTGGTTCTCATAAATCAAGGTTTTTTGGTTGATATATATATTAATTTATCTAAATTGTAACCAACATTTCTTAAGTCTAGTCAAAATTTCAACAAGAGAAAAAATGTGTTCAGTTTCAATTTGGGAATTTACAATTCTTAAGATTTGTTTTGCAAGGAAGCCAACTACAAGGAATCTAGACTCAAGTCTCTCCCACCATTGGAGAGGGTTTTTTATATTTTTCACATCCACATGAAACCTCCTGAAATCTGGCAACTCTCTTGTTACAATTTCCTTTGTAGTTTTAGCATTGTTGCTAGTCAACTAGAAAATGGTTAGTCCATGGTCCCGATCAACATCTTGATATGCAAAACCAGAAGCAACATTTCCAACAAGATGTAAATGATTGTATGACTTGACCAACATGAGATACAACATTTTCCTATCATACTACTGCACAATAAACATTCCTTACTCTTCATCAACATGTGAAAAAACAAGATGAATAATCTTGAATCTAGGGTCTAGCATCAAAGCATGCATGTTATGTGATTTCTTCTCTTCATATGTCTTCAAGAATGAAAGGAAAGAATCTAAAACCTAAACACTTCTAATTTAATGTTAGAGGCAAAAGTTGCCAACTCTAAAAAGAATTTAGTGTCATCATCCATGAAGGACTCAAAAAAAGGTTTCAAATGCATTCCATCCTTGACTTTAGAACTCATGGTGATGGCAAAATTTAGGGCATCTGATAATAACTAATGTCTAGTAAATTGGCTCAAAACGCAAGCAAAGACAACAAGGCTCAAACAATCAACTATTGTTTGACAAATGAACCATGTAATAGGAGGAGGAACACAACCAAACATTTGAACATTAGTTTGCATGTTGTAACACAAGATAATAGCTCAACAAATAAGAAGCACTTCTTGGACTTACAAGCTTGTAAAAAAATTCAAACACTCATAAAAAATTCTAGAAATATTATTTACTCAAAAATACGAAGTAATCAACATAAAAAAGTGAATAAAAAAACACTTACCTTGTCTTAACATGTGCATTTAGTTTCTTTGGTTGAATTATAAATTCAATACAAGTTTTCATCCACTCTTGTCTTCCCTTTCCAAATTTCTTTGGTCACATTATACACTTATGGATATTAGACTACATAGACTTGATTGAGACAAACTTAAGATTGTCACATTCCCTTTCTTCAACAATAACATAGTAATAGGTTTTGGAAAATGCATGACCAAAACAAGTGCCATTAAAACTCTCTTCCAACCCTAAAACTTCACAATTAACTACAAATTTAAGAGTTGTGATCATAGAGTTTAAGTTTGCCCCTTCATCTTTTACATAAACAATGATTTTTTTACTTAACCCATAAGAATCCAAAAGCTTTTTCAAATTTCTAACTAAGGCTTGACTTGTTGTTTTTGTTGTTTCAAAGAAACCAATTGTCACCTTCTTAAGTTGCCAATTTATAACTAGAAAGTTAATGACCAAGTCAAAAATGTCATAAGCGCCTTTTGAAAATCACAAATCAAAACTTATAATAACTGACATACATCAAAAAAGTTCTAGTAAAACATAAACATCTTTTGTTTTTGAACCAAGTCTAGCAAAATCTCATATGAAAAAGTTTTTCTAGAGAGAAAGACAATGCAAGGATTCAATTGTAAAGTAATCACTTCAACCACAAACTCTTTAAAAAATGTATAGGCAAATGCTTCTTAATAATCAACAAGTCTAGATCTTTTTTAAAAAAAATTATTGCACTTCATCCTTCTTGTAAGGAAATTTTGGAGAGAAAAATTCAGAAATTTCAAATGAAAGTACATTTTGCCTTTTTTTTAACTGGTTATCTTTCAAGTTGAGTTTTCATTTAATTATTCACTTCCTCATCAAGTTTTTTTGCAAGCAAACCATGTTTTACATACATATGTTTTTTCAAAGCTAATATCCCATTAGTATGATAATATGAAATTAGTCCTTTCCTTAATTTTATTCTTGGATTATATAACATAGGTGTTTTGTAACACAAATGACATCTCATGACTTGAGGAATTTTGCCATCCATTGGTTTATTATCATTCACCACATAAAAAGCCCAACAAATGGCATTTCCCCCTTTAGGTTTCTAGAAAAATCTTTGAGCATGAAATTTCTGTAAGTTTAAGATGAAACTTTCGTCATTATTTTCACAAGCCATGTTTGCTTCAGTTTCCAAGCTTAAATTCTCAATTGAAGTTTCTGTTATAGGTCTATCATCCATCAATTCTTCATTTTGAAAAGGTTCAATCTCAATTTCCTTTCTAGTATTTTCATTTGCACCTGATTGTTCCCTTAGAAATAATGTCAAAAACAATAGCAAGCAATGAAAAATTTCAATTCCCAAAAATTAGAATCTAAAAAACTACAAGCTATTTCCTTCAAATCAAAAGGATTCTATAACCTTTTTAGATATGTTTTTTATTTGTAGATTATAAAATTAAACAACAAAAAGGTAGAGGTAAAGAAGGAGGTCAAGGGTCAAGGGGAAAGAACATTTACAAAGATTACAATAATTCACTTATACGCTTAATGCAAAGAATAAAAACTAAATGGAAACTATGATTTCCCCTTCAAAGAAACACCTATCTCCTTCCAACAATGAAGGCTAACTTACAAATAAAATAAATGAAATGTTAAAAATAAGTTTAAATATATTAATAAAACAAACTTCGTCTATAAAACTACAAATCAAATACAAAGGAATGTTTAAAAGAATGAAATCAAATAGAAAAAAAGGAAATAACTTAATTGATTAATTTTATTTATAAATAAATATATTTAAAAAAATAGAACTTATAAGTTTTAAAGACAATTCCTTGTCTTTTTTCCCTTTCTTGCAAAATCAAAACAAAAATAAATTGTATTGTATTGTACAAAAAATTGAAAAACTAAAACAAAAAACAAAAAGCTTTAGAAATGATCAAATAAAAGGTGAATTTTTTTTTTAAAAAAAAAACTTACCTTGTTGTTTGTTGGTTTTTGCTTCTTACTTGTAGCTCCAAAAACTACCTGTAAAAGGTGAAGAGGGGGGAGGAAGTACAATATGGGGAAACACAAATAAGGAGTAGCAATGGGCAAACAAGAGTAGTGACAACAAGGGGGCTAGAGGTACCTTAAAAAAATGAAGAGTAGTAACGAGAACAACAATGGGTGGGGAGCAACAACATGTGAAAAACAACAACAAGCGAGGAACGACAACGGGGAACAATGACATGCAAGGAACAACAACAAGCAGGGAGCAGCAACAAGTGAGGAATAACAACAGGCAGGGTGTAGTGACAAGCGAAAAGTGGCCATGTGTAGGTGGGAATAACCACAACAAACACAAGCAAGAACATCCATGCACAAGCAAGGGCAAGAACAACATGTAAACGAGAGCTAGAGCAACGATGTGCAAGTGAGAGCAAAACAATGACACACAAGCGAGAGTAAAAATAGTTGTGTGCAAGAAGGAGCAATTATGTGCAAGTGTGAACAAAAACACACAAACGAGAACAACAATACAAGAAAGAGCAAACGCAAAAGAAAAGAAAAAACACGTGCACACACACACACACACACAACTTACAAATTACAAACCTTGCAAAACAAAACAAAAAACCAAAACTAGAACTAAAAATAACACAAAACATAAAAAATTTAAAAAAAGATTTAAAAACAAAGAATAAAATAAAGTAATTTGTAAGTGTAATAGTGAGTAGGAGCAAAGTGGACCAAAGAAACCACTTGGAACCTTTTTATAAGTAAACTTAAACCCTAACCCTGAATGTGTGGCCGCCTCTTACTTCTTACTTACTATTTTATTAGAATTTTTTTACTATTGTTCTTATTTTTTACTTACTATTTATTATTTATTATTTATAAAAAAATTACCATGAAAACTAGACCTTTCTCCAAATGTGAAAACCTTTCCAATTTTCAAATTTGATACCTAGTGAAAATTGCCAAGTAGATTTGCATGGCAATTCTCAGTAGTTGATTTTCATTGAGAATCAAATTGTAAATTGATGTTAGTTTTCAACCAACAAATGAGAACCACCCAACACTGGTTATGTTTCATTATGCACCTAATGAGTAATTATCATTTGTTGTAAGAAGTCCAAAAGAATGTGAACCTTAGGTGTTGTAGCAACTTATTTACCTAAGTCAAGCCAACTACCTTTTCTTAATAGACAAATATTGTAATACCTTGTCAAGTTTTGCATCTTGCTACTGAATAATTATTTTATTTTGAAAAATTGATTTTGACACACTTTTTGTTTTGGAAGTTTTGGTAAAAAAAATATTAATTAAAGAATTCAACGATGGTCTTGAAATTGCTTAAAAGACATGCAATGATATTTATACGAAAACCTTAAAACTATCTTGTAACAACTTCTTGAATCCTATGAAAATTTGGCATCGATAAATAATAATTAAAAAAAAAAGGATTGGGCAAGTTCCATGACTGAGTGTCGCCTAACCTTGGCTGCATGAAAGTAGTCCTTCATTTCCACAAGCTAAACATCTACAACCTTCCAATCTCGGATCCCGTCAAAATTCCCAAGCTTAGCGGGCTTGAATCCTACACTTTTTGATGATCCCCCTTTGAGAGTTGTAACTAATTTAGTGAAATTAGGCCTATTCATCGTGAGTAAAACTTCTAATTGTTTTGGGGTGAAAAGGATTGTGGTTGGTTGCTCCTCTTCATTTTCATGGTCATCGTAGACGTCACGGTCCTTTTCATTTTTGGAATCTTCTTGTTCTTCCTCCCTAATGCCTTCGGACCGGACATCTAAGTCTTGGGTGGGTTCTTCCACCATGGTCTTTTATACTAGCTTATGGGTCCTCTTTGGTCTTCTTTGGTGCCATCGGAACTCTCCAATAAGTGGATCGAACTCTACCAGGGCTCTACCATGTGACACACTCCCAACCTTTTCAAGAGACTCAAATGTGGGTCTAAGATGAAAATAACAAAAGAGTAGGAAGTTGGGGCGTGCTCCCTGATTCGCAGCACTTTGGGGGTAGAGGGGCATGCTAGAGCTCTGGGATGGGAGTAGAAAGATTGACAAGCATTTCAATCACTCACACGGACCTGCACAAACCAAGCAACAAGTTGGTTAGTGCATAGTTGGAGCACTTTTGGTGTTAAGACGACCCATGGGCAAATTTGAACTCAGAAGACTCACCATGGCCTGAACTTGGGGGAAGCCACCACCTTCCCCCTTATAGTATATTCTTTGCCTCTCCACGAGGCCCACATCCAAATGACATTTTGTCTCGGGACTCCCAAATGGGAGTCTCGAAAATTTCAAAGTTGGGACTTTCGCTATTTAGGGGCCTCATAACTTTGTGTGTAGAATTCTGATTAAGATGAAATTTGAAGCAAAGTTGTAGCCTTCATCGAGAGCTTTCCAACGATATGTCACACATCACTTGCACGCAAGGAAATCAAATTAATTCCCGGCCTTTCTTTTGGTCATAACTTATGTTTCAAATGTCCAAATGGGTCATGTGAGCCCATTTTAGACATCTATGTTTTAATAGCTTTCCAATGATATAAAAGATTTCTTCAAGCCAATGGGTTTTGACCCCTATAATCGCCTTTGAAAATGGGAGTTCACTTGGGAGTGTGAAGGTTCATTCATTCACAAATTTTTGCACTCTCAAAAACATGAGATGTGACCCCTAGGTTTCCTTCTTGACCTGCAACCTTGCAAGCCCTTGCCTTGGTCACAAGCCCAAGACTAGGGTTGTGATAGGTTATGTTTCGTTATGTACCTAGTGAATAATTATCATTTGTTGTAGGAAGTGGAAAGGAATGTGAACCTTAGGTGCTGCAACAACTTATTTACCTAGGTCAAACCAATTACCTTTTCTTAATAGACAAATATTGTAATACCTTATCAAGTTCTGCATCTTGCTATTGAATAATTATTTGATTTTGACACAATTTTTGTTTTGAAAATTTTGGTAAATAAAATGTTAATTAAAAAAATCAATAATGGTCTTGAAATTGCTTAAAAGACATGTAATGATATACATACAAAAAAACCTAAAACTATCTTGTAACTACTTCTTGAATCCTATGAAATTTTGACATCAATAAATAGTAATTAAAAAAAATTCAGCATTAAAAAAAAAAATTTTTTTGCTAAACCTGAAAAGGTATTATAGTACTTTCTTGACTTTCCTAAATTTGTTTGTTGCCTAACTTTTCCCTTCCATTTTCATCCATAATTCAACTTTCCAAAAATTATAACACATTCAAAAAAAGTTCACGGTTGAAGAAGTTTCCATAAGGGAAGAAAAGAGAAATGAATAAGTGACAAAATGCTTTCTTGTTATCATAATTGAACCCAATTCTTTTCACTCCAAAAATTCAAAATGCACCACATATCCAATGCTTTGCTTCCAAGACAAAAATAAAATAAAATCTAGTGCAACTCATACAAAGGGATTTTTGTGAAAAAATTGCCGAAGTTGCTAGATTTCAAGGAATTGTTTTCTTCCTGAGATCACCATCTTTAAACAATAGGTTCCAGCAAGTCACAAAATTTCGAGGATTCTACTGCCATTCATAAGTTTTTCTACATCAACAAAATTGAAATTGAAAATTGAAAAAAAAATTTAATATGAAAAAAAAAAAACAAAAAAAACCCACATATCCTTCATTGAAAGGCATTTTAATTTCCTGCAAAATTTTAAATTCTTATCACATAAAATAATAATAAAACCATGTGTGTTAATGAAAGGCTTTCATGAGGGGCGAAAACTTTTCATGTGGGGCACCTTGTCCTTTAACTAGTTGTACCTGTTTGGTGCTTGCCCAGCGGGCAGCAGTCGTGTTAGGCATGTACCCGGATTAATGTGGGGTGGGCAGGAGTTGTGTTAGGCATCTACCCGATTTAATGGCGGGTGGGTAGCAGTCGTGTTGGGCATCTACCCGATTTAATGTCGGGTAGGCAGCAGTTAAGTTAGGGGTTTACCCGATTTAATGGCAGGTGACCCGATCTAGGGTTTGGCGCTCATCTTCTTCATCTTCCCCCTAGATGCGCTTTGTTGTTGTCTTCGCAAGGCTGTAGATCCATTTCTGCTTCGCTCCCGTTGGTGGCTGATTCGTTGGAACTTCTGGCAAGTTATGTTGCGTATTGGTTTGAGGTATCTTAGTGTTTTTTCTTTTTCTTTTTTTGAGTCATTGTCAATTTGTGCTTTGCAAGAAGAATTTTGAAGCAAACCAGCGAGCGAAGAGAGAGAGAGAGAGAGAGAGAGAGAGAGAGAGAGATAAGAGATTTTTGTAAATCTTGGTTGCGTACATTGCACTCAGATGGCTTGCAAGAGATAGCTCACGGTTTCATGTCGGTACAGGAACGAGAATGGATACGTGATGTTTTTTTTAATGAAGGAATTGGAAGGTCTGTAGACAAGAGTCTGTATTCGAGCCATTAGGGTTTCGTCTGTGTATGTCCTTCGCTGTGAGGATTTTTTCTGCGCAGGGTGTTCCTGCAGTTTTTTGAGGGAAGTAAGAACTAGGATTTGGAAAACTGAAGAAGTGCATACAGAGACTTCCAGATTGTGTAGATTTTGGCGACATAGGATTTCAGATGAAGTGAATGAGGGTGTTGAGCATGGGGGAAAAATCTTGTCTTTGTTTTGCTGGAACTGACAGAAGGGGTTATATTTCAAAGTGTTATTGTGGGATCTTTTCACTGCAATCTCATAATAGAGATGTATTGACATCATGGCTAAGAGTAACAAGTGTGTTTTGCAATTAGGGCAAGGTGATTTGAGGACTTGAAGAAGACAGCAATCATGATTTCTGCAAGATGGAACTTGGCAGTTGGTCCTGTGCTAATGCTGGGAGGTGCTTTTGTGACAGTGGTTGGTTTGACACTATTATGGGAAGTATGTCTTCTCCTCTTTTTCCCTCCTGAATTCTTCCTCTGGCTTGTAATGGTGAATGTAAGGTCTACAAGATGAGCAAAATGTGATGGTCACAGCTGATATTACTGTTGGTCATCATCCAATGTGTTTACTCTTACAGAGTGTCACCTCATGTGTAGCTGTAACAACAACATTTTTCCACCTTCTAAACCTTGTCCTGATCTTGGTGATCGCTTCTCCAGCAGCTACCACATCTTAATGAATGTTTCGTCTTGCGGAGTTCATCATCAGCAGAAAAGTGAAGGAACTCAGAGTCATGTGAAGCAGAAACAGGCAGAAGTCATTGGGCTTTGGTGCTTGATCTTTTGGTCTAAATCAAGTATTAGCAATTGCAGTCTTTTGACTAAGTGTTCACCTAAAGTATTGAGCTGAGTTCACCACCTCAGGTGTCTTTTTTCATTTGACGATGTGCAGAAAAATTCCTCCAAGCCGCAAAAGGAAGCACCACAGCAGAGGAAATAATGAATAAGACAGGCTTAAGATGTGTTTTGGCATCTGCTGAATGTGGCGAAAAGGGTTAGTAAATTATGTTTTCAGTTTTGTTTGAACACCACAGTGTGCATGCCAATTCAACCATGTCCTGTAACAAGTGTCAATTGTTGTCTTTTACAATGTATTTGATTGTCCTTGAGGTTCTGTCTTATGATATCTTGGCTTCCCATATACAGTGTAATTGATGCAAGAAACCAATATGTATGTGATTTACTGTGTGAATATATGAAACAGAGGCTAAGATATGGCCTTGAAGAAATCCTGATCTTTGGAAGAGGCACACATGGTGTGTTGAGGAGATGTCAGTCTTGTGAGTGATATTGAACACTTTCTCTTACTTATCATAGTCAACATCATAACTGTGTCGTCCCATTGCTTCTAGAACTGTGACAACTCCAGCACACAAATTTCTATGATTGTATGCTCTAAGTTTTGAATGGCTGATGATACTGTTCTCTACACTGTGTAAGGAGAGATCAGCTCTAATTGATATGCTTTATGTAATAGTAAAATAGTAAAGCACACTGATGGTATTTTCTACTGTAGTTGCAGGTCACCTTGAATGGGTGAACTTGCCTTGCACAAGGTGGCCCCCATATGGAGGCACCTGATTATGCACGGACGGGGCTGCCTCATTCTTTACCCATGGTAGTGCAATAACAGTAGGGCATTACAACCTGGATCTTGGGCTCTGCCCTCAGTTCACTGGGTGTAATGTCCTGGTGTAATGTCAGGGCATTACCCTACACAATGGTGGTGTAACAAGGATCACACCTTACAGATCAGGCTCATGCATATGAGGAGCATTATGATTTGTAAGCTATTTAGTAGTTTCAATTTGTATCCAAATCTTCGTACCGTACCCAACACTGAGGCATCTACTAGATTGTCATAGGAGCTTGCAGATTTAGTAAGGTCCACATACCCAGGATGTGGCATAGGTACTTATAAGATCCCTATGCTAACTTTGTGTTGTGGGACCTTCAGATCTCAAAATCAGGTGCTTGCAATGTTGAAAGTTTTAGAAATTTG
>Ga0116229_10010977_pt1 | contig 13475 bp, 12 predicted proteins | sample S1TSphgellanicum_3_FD_87313 | JGI IMG/M metagenome (GOLD analysis project Ga0116229, IMG submission 87313) | Host-associated microbial communities from peat moss isolated from Minnesota, USA - S1T2_Fc - Sphagnum magellanicum MG | ecosystem: Host-associated > Plants > Peat moss > Unclassified...
CATCGTCGAAGGCCGCGGGATCGTCCAGCCGATCGGCTCGATGCCCGGCATCAACCGCTTCTCGGTCGATACCGCAGTCGAAGAGTGCCGCGCCCTCGATGCGCTCGGTGTTCGCGCCGTGCTGCTCTTCGGTATCCCGGAACACAAGGACGCGCAAGCCAGCAGCAACTTCGATCCCGACGGCATCGTGCAGACGGCGACGCGCGCGATCAAAGCCGCGTTGCCGCACCTGATCGTGATCGCCGATCTGTGCAACTGCGAATACACCGATCACGGGCACTGCGGCATCCTCGATCACCGCGGCGATGTCGACAACGATCGCACGCTCGATCTCTTGCGCTTGACGGCGATGACCTACGCGCAAGCCGGCGTTGACATCATCGCACCCTCCGACATGATGGACGGCCGCATCGGCGTCTTGCGCGAAGCGCTCGATGACGACGGTCACACGAACATCCTCTTGATGTCGTACGCGGCGAAATACGCCTCGGCGTTTTACGGGCCGTTCCGTGAAGCCGCCGACTCCGCGCCGTCGTTCGGCGACCGCCGAAGCTATCAGATGGATCCCGCCAACGTCCGCGAGGCGCAGCGCGAAGTGCGACTCGACGCCGCCGAAGGCGCCGATATCCTGATGGTCAAGCCCGCGCTTGCCTACATGGACGTGATTCGCCAGACGCGCGAGCAGATCGATCTGCCCGTCGCGTGCTACAACGTGAGCGGCGAATACTCGATGGTCAAGGCCGCCGCCGCCAACGGCTGGATCGAGGAAGAACGGACGATCGACGAGATGCTGGCCGGCTTCACCCGCGCCGGCGCCGATATCATCATTACGTACTTCGCAAAAGACTATCTGCGGCGGACGCGCGCGTGATCGATTACGGCGTCATCATCCTGGCGGGCGGTCAAGCCACGCGGCTGCCGCACAAACTCGAACTCGCAGCCGGCGAAGTTCCGATGCTCGTGCGCGTCTTCCGCAACGTGAGCGGGAACCACCCGACGTACATCTCGTGCAGCGGCGCCTTCCCGCCCGAACTCGACGATCAGTTGCCCGCTCCGATGATCGTCGACCGCTGGTCCGTGCGCGGTCCGCTCTCCGGTATGCTCTCGACGATGAGCGAGATGAAAGAACGCTTCGCGTTCGTCGTCGCGGGCGATGCGCCGTACGTCACGACGCCGTTGATCGATTTCCTCGCCGCCTCGCAGCAGCCCGGCGATGAAGCGATCGTGCCGCGCCATCAGCAGGGGATCGAACCGCTGGCCGCGCTCTACGATCGCGTCGCGTTCTTGCGCGAAGGTCTCCCGCTCTTGCGCGCGGGCGAAGGTGCGCCGCGGCGCGTGATCGAGCGCCTGCGGACGCGCTTCATCGAGTTGGACGATCCGGCGCTGTTCGCAAGCGTCAACACGCCCGACGATTACGCCAAGTTGCGCGAGGAGTTCGCGTGAACCGCAACCGGTCTGAGGCCGCGTTCGCGCGCGCCAGAGCATCGATCCCCGGCGGCGTCAACTCGACCGTGCGCGCGTTTCGTGCGGTCGGCGGAACGCCCGTTTTCATGCGCTCCGGTGCGGGTGCGACGATCACCGACATCGACGGCAACGCGTATCTCGATTACGTGCTCTCGTGGGGCCCGCTCGTGCTCGGCCACGCGCATCCCGCGGTCGTCGCCGCGATCAAGGCCTGCGCCGATCACGGCACGTCGTACGGGACGCCGACCGAAGCCGAATCCGTGCTCGCGGAGCTCGTCGTGCGCGACGTGCCGTCGATCGAGAAAGTTCGCTTCTGTTCGAGCGGCACCGAGGCAACCGCGAGCGCAATTCGGCTTGCGCGCGGCTACACGAAGCGCGAGAAGATCGTCAAGTTTGCCGGCTGCTACCACGGTTCGGCCGATCCGTTCCTGATCGCCGCCGGGTCGAGCGCGCTGACCAACGGCAAGCCGAATTCGGCCGGAATCACCGCGGGCGTCGCGCGCGACACCGTCGTCGTCGAGTACAACGATCTCGAGGCCGTGCGTGCCGCGTTCGCCGCGAACCCGGAACAGATCGCCGCGATCATCGTCGAGCCGGTCGTCGGGAACATGGGGCTGGTGCTGCCGCTGCCGGGCTTCCTCGAAGGGTTGCGCGAGATCACGCGCGCGCAGGACGCGCTCTTGATCTTCGATGAGGTCATGACCGGCTGGCGCGTCTCGCGGGGCGGGGTCCAAGGCAAGACCGGCGTGCTGCCGGACATCACCACGCTCGGAAAAGTGATCGGCGGCGGCCTCCCGGTCGGGGCCTTCGGCGGACCGGCCGCGATCATGGATCACCTGACCCCGGACGGCGACGTTTTCCAGGCCGGGACGCTGAGCGGGAATCCGCTGGCGATGGCCGCCGGAATCGCGACGCTCTCGAACCTCGACGACGCGGCGTTCGAGACGCTCACGGCGCTGGGCGCGCGGCTGGTCGCCGGGCTCTCCGAGGTGATGACCCGCCGGTCGGTCCCCCATTGCACGGCCCAAGCGGGCTCCATGGTCGGCTTTTTCTTCACCGAGGGGCCGGTCACGAACCTCACGTCGGCGAAGCTGGCCGATACGGCGCTGTACGGGCGCTTCTTCCACGCCATGCTCGACCGGGGTGTCTACCTCGCGCCGGCCCAATTCGAGGCCGGGTTCATCTCCCTGGCCCACACCGAAGCCGACATCGACCGCACGATTTCTGCAGCTGATGACGCCCTCACAGATGTCTTGATGGAAGCACGGACATAATTCAAGGCGTCCAACTCCCCGAGGTCCCTTCTTGCCGTTAGTCTGTCTTGGTCTGAGTCACCGCAGCGCGCCCGTCGACGTGCGCGAGCGCCACGCGTTCCCGGCCCACAAGATGGGCGAGGCGCTGATCGCTTTGCGCGACTATGAGGCCGTCCGCGAAGCGCTGATGCTCGGCACCTGTAACCGGCTCGAGATCTACGCCGAGGTCGACGACTACGAAGCGGGCGTGGCGCAGCTCAAGGAGTTCCTCGGCAACTTCCGCCACGGCGACGTGGCCGATCTCGACTCGTATCTCTATACGCTGCTCGGCAGCGGCGCGATCGACCACCTCTTCCGGGTCGCGACGGGTCTGGACTCGATGCTCATCGGCGAAGCCGAGATCCTCGGCCAGGTCAAAGACGCCTACATTCAGGCGCAGCGCGCGCACTCGCTGGGCAAGACGCTGCACACGCTCTTCCGCGAAGCCCTCAACGCCGGCAAAGCGGCGCGCACGCAGACGGCGATCGGCGACGATTCCGTCTCGGTCGCGACCGCAGCGGTCGCGTTCGCGGCCGAGCACGTCGGCGGGATCGCCGGAAAATCGGTGCTCGTCATCGGCGCCGGAAAGATGGGCGCGCTCGCCGCGCGGCGCTTCCGCGACGCGGGCGCAAGCGAGATCCACATCGCGAACCGGACGCATGCGCGAGCGCGCGACGTGGTCGCGGAGATGGGCTTCGGGAAAGCGGTCGAATTGCCGGGGCTGATCGAAGCGCTGCGCGGGGCCGACATCGTGGTGACCTCGACGGGCGCATCGCACTTCATCCTCACGCCGGGCAACGTCGCCGAAGCGATGCTCGCCCGCCCCGAGCGGCCGCTGTTCATCGTCGACATCGCGGTGCCGCGCGACGCCGATCCCGAGGTGGGTCGCATCCCGAACGTGCGCATCGCCGATATCGACGCGCTGCGCGGCGTCGTCGATCAAACGCTCGAGGCACGGAAGGCCGCGATCCCGCTGGTCGAAGAGATCATCGTCGAGCACGCGGCGCGCTTCGCGCAGTGGTATCAGTCGCGGGTCACGGTTCCGGTGATCGCGTCGCTCACGCAAAAGGCCGACGCGATCCGCGCCGCCGAGATCGAACGGCTCTTCGCGCGTTGCCCCGAGCTCACCGAGCGCGAGCGGATGCTGATCACCGGCTCGTCGCTCACGATCATCTCGAAGCTCTTGCACACCGCGGTGACGCGCATTCGCGACAAGGCGGCCGAGAACCAGGCCGAAGCGCTCACGCACGCGCTGATTCTGGATGAACTGTTCGATCTGCGCACGAGCCTGGGCGACGAGCTCGCGGCCGTGTATGCCGGTGCCGGAGAGGTGGAGTAGATGGCGGGAAAAGTTTGGCTGGTCGGCGCTGGCCCGGGTGATCCCGGCCTGCTCACGCTCAAGGGCGCGCGCGCCCTTGCGCAGTGCGATGTGCTCGTGTACGACTACCTCGCCTCGGCCGCGATCGTCGATCTCGCGCCGCCGGATTGCCAGAAGATCTACGTCGGCAAGAAAGCCGGCGCGCACACGCTCACGCAAGACGAAATCACCGCGCTGATCGTCGAACTCGGCAAACAAGGCAAGAAAGTCGTCCGGCTCAAGGGTGGCGACGTGTTCGTCTTCGCCCGCGGCGGCGAAGAAGCGCAGGCGCTGCGCGAAGCGGGCGTCGCGTTCGACATCGTTCCCGGGATCACGTCGGCGATCGCCGCGCCGGCGTACGCCGGGATTCCGATCACCCACCGCGATCACAACACGTCGTTCTCGATCTCGACCGGCCACGAAAACCCGCTCAAAGGCGAATCGACGCTGGATTTCGAGAAGCTCGCGAATCCCTCGCAGACGGTCGTCTTCCTGATGGCGATGGGCAACCTCGCCGGGATCGTCGGCGAACTCAAGAAGCACGGGATGCCCGGCGACAAGCCGGTCGCGATCGTGCGCGAAGGGACGAAGCCGACGCAAGAGACGCTCGTTGCAACGCTCGATACGATCGTCGCCGAGGTGGAACGCACGCACTTCGCGGCGCCCGCGATCGTCGTGATCGGCGACGTCGTGACGGAACGCGAATCGATCCGGTGGTTCGATCGCGGCGCGCTCTTCGGCAAACGCGTGCTCGTAACGCGCCCTGCGGCGCAAGCCGGCGATTTCGCCGCACGCTTGTGGGAACTTGGCGCCGAGCCGATCCTGGCCCCGGCCATTACGATCGGCGCACCGGACGATGAAGCCGCCGCGCGCGACGCCGTCGCCCGCGTGCGCGAGTATGCGTGGGTCGTCTTCACGAGCGCGAACGGCGTGAACACATTTTTCGATCGCTTGAGCGAAGCGGGCCGCGACGTGCGCGCGTTCGGCGACGTAAAGATCGCAGCGATCGGACCGAAGACGGGCGAGGCGCTCGCGACACACGGCATCCGCGTGGATTTCATGCCGGCCGAGTACGTCAACGAAGCCGTCGCCGACGGACTGCTGGAACGCACGCAGCCGGGCGAACGCGTCCTGTTGTTCCGCGCGCAAGAAGCGCGCGACGTCGTGCCGGATGCGCTGCGCGCCGCGGGCCGCGTGTGTGACGATGTCGCCGCGTATGCGACACGCACCGTCAACGATCCCGAATACAAAGTGAAACTCGGCTACGCGGACGTCGTGACCTTCACGAGCTCGAGCACGGTGCATGGCCTGCTCGCGAACGTTCCCGATGCCGCGAACGCGCTGCGAGGAAAACTGGTCGCCTGCATCGGCCCGATCACCGCCGCGACCGCGCGTGAAGCCGGCATTACCGTGAACGTCGTCGCCGATGAATTCACGGCCGACGGCCTCGTGGACGCGCTGGAAGCGGCCGTTACCGCCTGAACCCGGTCGGGTTCCTCGCCGGCGCGCTTCTCGCGGGCGCAATCGCGCTGATCGCGCTGCGTGTCCACACGCTGACGCGCGGCGGTGCCGGTGCTGCGTTCGTGGTCGGAACGATCACGTTCGGGATCGGCGGCCTCGCGTACACCGCGATCCTGCTCGCGTTCTTTCTCTCGAGCGTCGCGCTTGGCCGCATCGGACGCCGGCGTAAGAAGCAACTGACGGACGTCGGTAAACTCGGCGCGCGTGACGCCGCGCAAGTCCTCGCGAACGGCGGCGTAGCAACCGCGTGCGTGTTGGCGCTGCTGATCGTCCCCGATCCCGGCTGGTCCGCCAGCATCGGCACCGTGCTCATTCCATCGCAACCGTGGTTTCCGGTCGCCGTTACGGCATTCGCGGGTGCGTACGCGGCCGCGACGGCCGACACATGGGGCACGGAGATCGGGACGCTCGTGCGCGGAACGCCGCGATCGATCGTCACGTTGCGTCCGATTGCTACCGGACTCTCGGGCGGGGTCACCGCCGTGGGAACGCTCGCAGAAGTCGCCGGCGCGGCATTCATCGGGCTTGTCGCGACGACGCTCTTTCCACACCTGCCGGCGAATGCGGCACTGCACCGCTCCTACGGACTCGCGGGTTTTGCCGCCGTCACGGTAGGCGGCATCGCCGGCGCGCTCGCAGATTCGATCTTGGGTGCGACGGTGCAAGAACTTCGGCAGTGCCCAGCTTGCGGACGCACGTGCGAAATCGATCCGCACACCTGCGGGACGCACGCGCCCCTCATACGCGGCATCCGCGGATTCAGCAACGATCTTGTAAATGGTGCAGCGACACTGGTCGGCGCAATCACGTCGGGCGCGCTGGCGCTTGCCTGGTACGGAACGTTTTAACTCCGACCTTTGTCGGCTGCATCGGTGCGATGATTGGCGGTGTTTAGAGTCGAGCGTATGCAAGGAAGCCGATGACCGTCGCAACCGCTCCGCCGACCGCGCCGGCCGCCCCAAAGAGTTATCAGCTCGCGCACAACGATCGCGATCTGGTGGAACGCGGGCCGGCGCTCGTCATCGTGACGATCGGGATCATGCTCGCAACGCTGATGCAGACGCTCGACACGACGATCGTGAACGTCGCGCTGCCCGTGATCCAAGGCAACCTGGGTGCGACGCTCGATGAAGGCGCGTGGGTCGTTACGGGCTACATCATCTCCGCGGTCATCGTCATCCCGATCACGCCGTGGCTGCAGCAGCGCTTCGGGCGCCGTCAATATTACGGCGTCGCGATCATCGGTTTCACGCTCGCCTCGATCATGTGCGGCCTCTCCGGCTCGATCACCGCGCTGATCTTCTGGCGCGTCATTCAAGGCCTCTTCGGCGGCGGTCTCGTCGCGACGGCACAGGCGACGCTGCGCGATACGTTTCCGCCCAAGATGCTCGGCGCGAGCCAGGCGATCTTCGCGATCGGCGCGCTCGTCGGCCCGTCGGTCGGCCCGATCGTCGGCGGCTGGCTCACCGACAACGTCACCTGGAATTACGTCTTCTTCATCAACGTCGTGCCCGGCACGCTCGCGGCGATCATCGTGTTCACGCGCTTGAAGAATCCGACCGATCCGAAGCCGATTCCGATCGACGGCATCGGTCTCGGCCTGCTGGCGCTGGGTCTTGGCTCGTTGCAGTTCATCCTCGATGAGGGACAGCGCGACGACTGGTTCGATAGCCCGCTGATCTGCTTCTTCGCGGCGACCGCGCTGCTCGGGATCGTCACGTTCGTCTTTTGGGAGCTGTTCGGAACGACGCGGCCGATCGTGGACTTGCGCGCGTTTCGCTACCGGGCCGTGCTCGCCGGAACCCTGATGGGTCTGGCCATCGGCGCGACGCTCTACGGCGCGACCGTCATCCTCCCGCAGTACGTGCAAGGACTGTTGGGCTTTACCGCATCGCTTTCGGGGATGCTGATCTTCCTGCGCGCGATGGTGATCCTCATCATGACGCCGTTCGTTGCGCGCATCGCCGGTTCGGGGAAAATCGATACGCGCATCTTCCTCACCATCGGTTTTACCGCGATCGGCATCGCACAATTCTGGCTCGCGGCCCTCTCGACGACCGGGAATGATTTCGGCACCCTCGTCCCCCCGGCGCTGCTCGCCGGCTTCGGACTCTCGCTCGTCTTCGTGCCGCTCTCGATTGCGGTCTTGAGCGCGCTGCCGCCGCAAGTCATTCCCAAGGCGACGGCGTTCCAGAGCCTTGCGCTGCAACTCGGCGGATCGTTCTCGACGGCGGCACTCGTCACGCTGCTCGCGCAGCGCAATGCGTTCCATCAATCCGTGCTCGCCGGCACGGCGACGCTTGCGAACCCGGCGCTCGCCGCGCTCGTTCACGGTAACACCGGTGGCTTGGGCGCGCTCTACGGAACGATTCTCGCCCAAGCATCGGCGATGTCGTTCGCCGACGCGCAGTTCGCGCTCGGCCTGCTGTGCTTCGCGCTGATGCCGTTCATCCTCGTGTTGCCGAAGCGCCGCAAGGACGTCGGCAAGATCGAAATCTCGGTCGAGTAACTACGTTGCGGCGGCGGCGCCGTACTTCTTCTCGAGGTACGGGAGAATGTCGTCGTCGTCGTCGAGCACGACGTCGCCGTCGACCAGGACGGGGATGCTCGTCTGGTTGGAGACGGCTTTGACTTCAGCGCGCTCCGCATGCGAATGCGGGACGTTCACCGTTTTGTAGTCCAGCAGCAAGTCCGTCAGCTTCTTGCGGACCCGCGCGCAGTACGGACACCATTCCGCTTGATACAACACCATGTCCGTCGCTCTGCCCATGTCCGCCATGGACGTGGACGGTACGGAAAAGGTTGCGGAGCGGCCCGGCTGCGAATCGCGTACGACCGCGATGAACCTCGTGGACACGACTCCCAAGCGTAGACGCCTTGCGATCGCTTCCTCGATCGCCTTGCACTTCTGCGCGCTCGTGCTGTTATGTCTGGCGCCGTGGCCGATTTCATCGGCGTCCGATGCAACGCTCGTCGTGCACATGATCGTACGCGCCGCCCCCGGGCCCCCGGCGCGCCCCGCCACGATCGAACACCGGACCGCGCCGACGACGGCTCCCGCAACGACCGTCCGGGGTCAAAGGGCGCCGGCCGCGGTTCGTGTGCCGCCGCTCGCCGTTCACGCCGGGACGCCCGAGCATGCCGGAACGATGCTCCACGTCATGACCCACCCGGTCCTGCGGCCGGCCCCGAGCGTCGGCGGCGCGGCCGTCGGGGCAGGTGCGACAGGGCTGCAGGCTGCCGTAGCTGCGGCCGTACCGGTTGCCGCGAGCGCACCGGTAGGCACGGCTCCGACGGCCGCAGCGTCACCGGCCGCCGTGGCCGCTGCCGAAGCCGTTCCCGTTGCTGCGAAGACGCCGGGGGGCTCCGGAGGCGGAGGTGGCGACAAGAGCAGTAACCCCGGGCTCTTCAGCGCCACGTATCCGCCCGCAGCCGCCCAAACCGGCGCACTCGATGCGATCCGCGCGGCGCTGCCTGCCCGGACGCGCGTGCGCATCACGGTCGACGAAAACGGCCGGGCCGCGATCGTCGATTGGCTCACACCGCCGCCGGACCCGACCCTCGCCGACGCGATCCGGGCACGGCTGATGGCGCTGCCCTACATTCCGGCCGAGTGCGACGGCTTGCCATGCACGGGGATCATCTCGCTGACGACGTAGGTCCGGGTATGCTCGCTTTCATCCGTTCGTTTTTTGTCGTGCTCGCCGCCGCCGCGGTCCTCGGCGCGAGCGCCTTGGCCGCCGTCGATCCGAACCATCCGCGCGTCGTCATGAAGACCACGGCCGGAACGATCGTCGTCGAACTCGATGCCGTGCGCGCGCCGGTAACGACCGCGAATTTTCTGAAGCTGGTCGATCGCAAGAAATACGACGGCGCTACCTTCTATCGGAGCGTGAATCCAAAGATGGAACCCGGCGCCGGCATCGACGTCATCCAGGGCGGTCTGCGCGACGCTGCACCGCACGAAACGATTCCGCTCGAGAAGACGAGCATGACGGGATTGCATAACACCGACGGCGTGATCTCGATGGCACGCACGTCGGATCCGAACTCCGGCTCCTCGGAATTTTTCCTGTGCATCGGCGACAACACGTTTCTGGACGCCGACCACCAACCCGACGGCAACGGCTACGCCGCATTCGGCCACGTCGTGAGCGGGATGGATGTCGTCAAAGCGATTAACGCGCTGCCGACGCAAAATGAGATGTTGCCGACGCCCGTGCACATCATCAGCATGCGCCGCCTAAAATAAGCGCGCGGCAAGACTACAGCGATTCGATGTAGGCGGCGACGTCTTCGACGTCTTTCTCGCTGAGCGGATCCGGATAGAGCTTGGGCATCGGCAATTTCGGATTTTTGATCCATGCGATTGCCGCAGCCGTGTCTTTGCGGCTCTTTTCCCCGCGCAGAACCGGCCCGAAGCCGCCCTCAGCCTTCGCGCCGTGACAGGCCGCGCAGTTTGCCGAGTAGACCGCGCGGCCGTGAGTCACATCGCCGCCCGGTGCTGAGGCCGTCGGCGGCGCCGGAGCGGCGGGCGCCGCAGGGTGCTCGGGAAGGGCCGACGGGGACGGCGCGGCAACGACAATCGAGGCCGGCGATGGGGAAGCGAATGAGGCGAGAAATGCCGAGATATCCGCGATGTTTTTGTCCGTCACGACGGCGGCGTTGAATGCCGGCATGCCGCCGTATCCGCCGACACCATGCCGGACGATCGCGTGCAGCCCGGCGACGGTCCAGTCGATACCGGCGATGTGCGGCCCGATGAAGCCCGCGCCCGCAACGCCGTGACAAATCGAACAGTATTGCGTGAACGTCGCTTTACCCGAGACGGCATCACCGATGAGCGGAGCGGACACTGCTGCCGGAGATGGTGATGCGGAAGGCACGACGCGCGGCGCGCCGTCACTCGTTCGCACGGCGCCGATGAAAACGGTGGCCAGGAAACCCAGCGTGAGAAACGTGCGCGAAGGCTTCATTTCAGACGCGACCAAGCCGGCGGCGAGAGCCACATCTTCAGCGTGAACGTCGGTCGCTGACGTTCGGTCAGGTAGACGGCCGAATAAACCCGCACGTACGAATTGAACGCATAGGAAAAGCCGGGACCCGCACCCGTCGCAGGCCCGGTCGGCTGGACGAGACCGCTGAAACCGATCTCGCTGAGCGCTTGATTCGTGTGATAGTAGGTGAGACTGACCAGGCCGCGATTGACGATGACCATTTGCGAGACGGACCCGATCATCCAACTACTCGACGTCGAACCGAGGGCACGCACCGGCGTAAGCGCCGCGGACGATTGCTGATAGCCCGGATCGCTGTCGGTCGCCCGCGCATATTCGAGCCGGAAGCCGGGCGATCCGGGACGCGGATCTTTCTCGATGTACGGAGCGACGACGGTATAATCGTCGAGGTGCGTCCCCGGCGCAATCTCGGACCCGGTGAATCCGAGCGTACCGGACTCGCCGAGAACGCCGATCTCCCATGGTCGCGCCGGATCGGCATAGGCGACTTTCCATTGCACCGAGGTGTCCGTCGCGCTCGAGAAATCGTATGCGTCTTGGAACGAACTGCCGCCCGTCGAATTGCCCAAGTAGGCCACTTCGACGGCCGTCTTCCCGGCGACGTAGGCAAACTTCGTTCCCCAGCGGCCACCGTCGTAGTCGCGCGCGTAATCGTGCACGCCGACGGCAACGTCGGGGACGCTTCCCTGACCGGCATCGTTTACGTCCCCCAGGACGAACGCGCTGAATTCATCGAGATTGAGCTCGGCGAGTTTTCCGACGAAGAGATGACCGTGATGGTCGAGCAGATCGTGATAGGCGACCCAGACTTGATCGAGCACCCCGGCGCGGCCGCCCGCGGTGATGAGCTGCTCGACTTTGTAGGTCACCTCGGGGCTGAGGTAGCCATTTGCCTGGATGACCGTGGTGTTTCCGGGACCGGTGATGCGGCCGGCCGTTGCGGGTTGCCCGGCCTGATGCGTGTACGCGCTGCCGAGATCGAAGACGAAGACCGGCAGCGCGTGATCCAGTGTTTTCCGATTCATCGCGTAGTAGCCGGTCCGCTGAATGTAACGGCCGAAGGAATTGAGCACCGGCATTTGCGTGTGGCACGCCGTGCAACTGAGCCCGTAGGCCTGCGCGAACACGGGCGTTGCCGACGCACGCTCGCGGCCGACGCACAACACCAGCGCAAATGCCATGACGATCGCCGCCGCCGGCGCCCCGCGCAATCGATGCCGGAACCAAAATCGACGCATCACCATGCATAAAGCGTACCGTAAGGTACGGTTCTTAGTCAACCCCGCTCCACTATAGAAAAAGCCCCCGCCGATGGCGGGGGCTTCGTTCGGATTGACCGCTGCGCGCTAGCGGTGGTTGTTGCTTGGGGCGGGGCGGGACGCTGCGGCGTGACCGGCCGGGGCGCGATAGCCGCCGCGCGCGGGCGGAGCGACGTAGTTGCGGCCCTGGAAGCGGCCGCCGTTATAGATGGTGGTCACGCGAGCGTTCGGGTAGACGCGGGCTCCGACACCCACACCGAGCGGACGGACCGGCCCCACGAAGGCCGCGCCGTGCCACCAGTGGGTGTTCCCGAAGAAGAAGCCGATGCTGATCGAGGGACCGTAGTAGTTCCACGGGTGGCCCGCGTAGTACGGAACGCCGGCGTAGTACGTGTAAGGCGTATCGATTTCGTTTGCCGCGAAGAACGACCCGGCGTTGTAGCCGAGGATGCTCACGACCATCCCCGGTGCGAGCGTCAGACCCGTGGGGTTGATGATCGTCCCTTCGTGGAGTTGGACGTTGTCGATGTAGCCGTTGTCGTCGGTGACCTGGAGTGCGTAGCCGCCGTCGAAGTTGCTAATCCGGCCGCGAATCTGCGCGTCGTCTTGGACCGGCGCGGGCGCTTGGACCGCATAGGACGGGGCGTCTTGCGCGAGCACCGGCAACGCCGTGAAGGCGAGCGGGAGCACGAGCGCGAGAGCGGAGAGGAGTCGTTTCATGATCGTTTCGTTTGACCTCGAATGAGTGCGGTTCTATTCAATAAAACGCCGCGCGGCCGTAAAAAGGTGCCGCGTGCGATTAGGGCCGCGTTTGAGTTTGCTTATGCCCGGCTGGGTAATCGCGCAAGAGCGATGCGACGCGCTCGGCGAACGCCGGAATGAATGGCGCAACCGGCCGACGTCGACCTTCTCCAACGTCTCGAGCAAGCCCGCCGGGCGATCGACACCGCGCCTGATCGCGCCGATCTGCTCGTCACCTACGGTGCGCTGCTCCACGCGACGGGTGCGCTCGGCGAGGCCCACGGAGTGCTCGAACGCGCGGTATCCCGCTGGCCCGGCGATCCGGAGGCACGTCATCAGCTCGGACGACTGTATGCGGGCGTCGGGAATCACGAAGCCGCGCTGCCGCACTATGAAGCCCTCGTGGCGCTCGTTCCGGACTCGGTCCCGGCGCTGACCCTGCTCGGCCAGGTGCTCGCCGCCGAGGGACGCAGCGCGCACGCAATCACCGTCCTCGAGCGGGCCATCGCGCGCGCGCCGGATGACGCGGCCGCGCTGGCCAGTTACGGCATCGTCCTGACGGACGTCGGGCGCTTCGACGACGCCGTCGCTGCCTATGGACGCGCGATCGAAGCCGCACCGCAAAGCGCCTTCGGCTACCTCGCGCTCGCAAAACTTCGCCCCTCAGCCGTCGGCGCGGAGCAGCGCAGCGCGCTCGAGCAGCTGGCCGGGGGGACCGCCGCCACGGAGCGCGATCGCTGGGAATCGCACTTCGCACTTGCGGCACTGGACGACGCCGCGGGGGACTATGCGAATGCGGCCCGTCATCTTCTCATCGCAAACG
>Ga0116229_10010978_pt1 | contig 13475 bp, 6 predicted proteins | sample S1TSphgellanicum_3_FD_87313 | JGI IMG/M metagenome (GOLD analysis project Ga0116229, IMG submission 87313) | Host-associated microbial communities from peat moss isolated from Minnesota, USA - S1T2_Fc - Sphagnum magellanicum MG | ecosystem: Host-associated > Plants > Peat moss > Unclassified...
AAATTAAAAAAAAAATAACATTTTAGGGCAACTTAAAAATACATAAGGAGAAAAGAGAGAGAGAGAAAAACTACTAATAAAACCCCAAAGTGAGTGAGGGAGAACTCCATAGAAAACAAGAATAACCAAAACACAAAAAAAAAAAAAATAAAATTTCAAAATCAAAATTGAGTTCAATAGGTACCTACCCACATACCTACCTACCTACCTACCTAGCCCTAGCCCTAGCCCTAGTCTTAAGTAGGTATACTTGGTACTAGGTACCCACCCCACCTATAGTGGTAAAATTAAATTTTCTTAAAATTATTTTTGGGTTTCGTTGGGGGTATAATAACGTATGTTGGTGTGGGGGCCCAGTAAGTAACTAGGTACTGAAAAAAATAATTCAAAGCGCATAATGATGATGATGTATTTGTTATCCGCCACATGGGGTGAAAATCATCTCCCATTATTTACCCCTTGTCCCCCCCCCTCCCCCCCCTCCTTGTCCGCCGGTCGTACTCTACCCCCATTACTACTGCCATTACTACCTACTTCAATTGTACGATATACTCCATACTATACTACTAAGTATTATACTTTTATACTGTATATCTACAAGGTATTAGTATACGATATACTCCCCTACTGTACTTTAACTCGCTTCACTTACTTTTTTAACTTTACCCGCGTAAAAACTTCCCTCTCTATCTGTGTGTGTGTGTGTGTTCTTTGTCTCGCTTTCTGTGTCTTTCTTTTACTTACGCAGTCTTTTCGCTGCTGCGACGCCAAGGAAGGAAGAGGCGAGCGGCGTTGCTGTGGCGCACGGGCGAGTGAGTGCGCGAGACGGAGGAGGAGGAGGAGGAGGGGAGGACGACGACGACGACGCAGAAGAACGAGAACGAGAACGAGAGCGATAAGGCGACGAGGAGGAGCATTTTTGGAAGGGGAAACTTGTTGTGGGGAGTTGAAGCAGGAACTAACTGGCTGCAAAGGAAAAAAAATACAAGTTAGTCTACATTTGATTATTAGTGTTGCTGGGCATGCAAGGGACGTCGCACCAGGCTTGGAACATGACTTTGGTGATGCGGGGAGGAAGTGCATTGTTTCATCATCGACGGCGACAGCAGCAGCAGCAGCAGCAGCAGCAGGAGGTCCTCATGCTGGTGGCGCTCTTGTTCCGTTTAATTCTGGTGTGGAGTTGCTTTGTGACATTGTTATTGTCATGTGTTGCTGCTGCTGCAGCCATGTCTCTTCCGGATGAAGGTGAGAAGAAGAAGAAGAAGAAGAAGAAGAAGAAGTTCTGTTCTCTCTGTTTCTCTATCTTCTATTCTGTTCTGCTCTGTTTAGCTCTGCTTTTGTGTCCGTTTCTGTTTTTGTATTTGTGCATTGTTTTGTAGTTCGTTTGTTTGGTTGGTTTCTTTTGGCGTCTTTGGATAGATAATGCGGTTTTTATGAGTGGATTTTTTTGCTGTTTGGAAACTGCATTGCAGCGTTTCAATGCAGAGTTGTTGTTGTTATAATCGAACTTCCGTTTGGCATCGTCGAGTCATTTTGGATTGTTGTACACGGGGTTGTTTGGTTCTGTTTGTTACGAGTGTATTTTTCTTTTTCCTGTTGTGTACTCAGGAGTCTGTTTGTTTGCTTAGTTCCTTAAGGCTTTGCTATAGTCACGTGCAGTGTGTGTGTTGGGTTCGATTTTACACATCACCTTAGGGAGACGCTGAGAGAGCCAAAGATAGACACAGAAGCTCTACGTTTTCTTTCTTTTTGAAATGCTGCAGTTTAATAACAATGAGGCAGCGGAAGAAAATAGAAATGCGCTTTTCTTCTTTTGTTTTCTCACACTGGTTTTCAAAACCTCTCTCAACGTTTCCACTTACACACTTTCTCTTCACGTCTTATTGTGTTCACGTCAACAATTCTCAGTAGCGAACGAAAGGAATGTGGGAGACTGCAGCTTTGAGCTCCAGTTCTTCTCCTCGCGTTCTCGCGTGCTTGGCTTGTCCGCTGCAAAGCTCGCACGTGTGCAGTCGTGTGAAGTGTTTTCTTTCCTCATCAGAAGCTCCTCATTACAGAGAGAGATTGGTGGTACTGTCGTTCTTTAGCTGTGCGACAGGCTGCAATTACGCGAGCACAAACGCAAGCATACGTTGGCTGTCTCAGCAAAGCGTTTTTACACTAGTATTATTGCAGTTCGTGAATGTGCGTCGTCAAACTGACGCAGCCGTGGTCTCTACATGACTGCATTGCAATAGCTCTTTACCCGGTTTTCCTCTGTAGAACTCTCGTCAGAGGCAGACGAGTAGACACGAGTGATGCCTTTTGAAACCGCTGTATCTTTTTGTATTAGCCTTTTAAAGAGAGCGGAAACTTGGTACCGGTGTCTTGAGAACGCCTCCAAGCCAAGGCTACATTTCCCCCTTGGTGCTCGCTCTTCTTACATCAAGGCTAAGAGAAAGAACCGAGCTTGAGATTCTTGTGTACAGATCAACAATGTGTTCTAGCCAAACAGGGTCTTTAGTGCCACTGCAGCTTCTATGTCAAACAGTAGGAACGACAATGCAGAATGGAAGACTAGATGATGTTTACAACTGCTTGGGCATGAATCATATATAGCTTCATTCCTTTTCTGCACTGATATGGAAGTGTCAGGAACATGCACACGAAGAGACATGAAGAGACGCGAGAGAGAGAGACTGACTTGATTCTGAAAATTGATTGCATCTTTGTGCAGTGACCACATTGTTGGAGATCAAAAACACACTCGATAATGCAGACCATGAGCTTTATGACTGGCAGGAGGGGAGTCAGACTCCATGCTCCTGGACGGGTGTGACTTGTGACAATGTCACCTTCCAAGTCATCAATCTGTAATGCACTTTCTTCATTCTGCTCCTGTTTTGTGCATCATCTTTGGCCTTGCTGAAGGGAGGAGAGGATCTGACTGATTTGCAAAAGTCTTGAAGAAAGAATGTTTATTGGGTTCAGGAATTATACTGATAGCTAGCTTATCAGGGTGCTTTTCTGCTTTGGGTTGCAGGAATCTGTCGCAGTTGAGTCTTGCAGGGGAGATCTCACCAGCGATAGGGAATTTGATAAACCTACAAATCCTGTATGCATTCTGCTGTTCCATCCATTTGTAACAAAACTCCTGATGGAAGGCTGACATCTAGATATATGAAGTGTAGCTACCTCTCAAGATATTCTGGATAAGGCTAGAGACTCAAAGAAATTCCTGAGAAATCCAACAATTACTTGATGGAAGGAATGATCTGTTGGAGCTTGTGGAAAGATGAGACATATGCCAATCCCAAAATTTCTGCACACTGCAAATCATATCTGTGAAAGCAAAGCTCAGTGGTTTTAGTGCCTTTTGTTTTGCAGGGACTTGAGTGAAAACAGCATTGGTGGACAAATACCCCCTGAGATCAGCAAGTGCACAAGCTTGGTAGAACTGTAAGCCAAGACCTATTTCCTAATCTGATGTGACAGGCTTAAATTGGAGCTTGTACTTTGTTCTGTGGAGGTCTCATGTAGCAAGGAGACCCACGTATTGCGCGGCTAGACCCTAATGTCTTAGAACTGCTTTTGGGCTTTTCACAGCTTCATGAGACCTGCTTTTCGATGTTCATGATGATCAAATGAAGGGGAATCTGGGTTTTACCTTTTGGTTCTGATGATTTTGGTCTTGGTGGTCTCAGAGATCTTTCCGGGAACAATTTAACTGGAGAGATTCCATACATGATGTCAGAGCTTCAACAGCTGGAGGTCTTGTAAGTCACATTGTGCTTTGATTTTGCTGTCTGTTGTTATGTTCAACTACGGTTTGATGGACTCTTTGTGACTTGCTTTTCAAAATCTTGTGCTGTGTCTGTTTGTGATGCCCTATCCTCATTCCAATTTCTCCTTGTCATGAGGAGAGATACCTCTCTTGTGCTCTCCACCTGTCTTGTGGTCTCATTTATTTCTGGTATTTTACGCAGGAACTTGAGGTTCAATCACCTTTCAGGTCCTATACCTTCTTCATTTGCTGGTCTCACAAATCTGAAGCATCTGTAAGCATTTTATTCTGGCACTCCCTTGTCCTTGAAAGAGAGTAGATGAGAACACTTCATCAACACCTGGCCTGAAATACAGAATCACTGGCAACTTGGGGAGACATGAATCGCATCATAAACCTACAGTGCCTTCATTAGTCATTCACTCACATATAAATAAACCTGTGTCAAAGTTAAATGGCATGGGTTTTTTGCTTCTGCTCAGCTGAATGATAATGAAAATTGTACTTGCACAGGATATTTTCTGTGGTTCTGCATTCTGAATTCCAAGGCCTCTATCTTATATTAACTTACAGTAGACTCCCTCACAACATACACAAATGAAACCTCAGTAACCACATCATAAAATAAACATGTCTGTGGATTCTAATGTTGGACCCATGTTGCATGTCAATAGGCCTAATCACACAACAATCAACATGTCAAGTACTTGAGTTCCTACTTACAGGGTATATTTTTGTGCAGTGATATGCAATATAACGAGCTTGGTGGGTCCATCCCTCCGTTGATATACTGGAGTGAATCTCTTCAGTATCTGTAAGTGACTCAAAACCATTGGTGATGTTATTGCTTTGGTCTGTCAACTGTTCATTGTCCTAATTTAGCATTGCAGGATTGATCTGTATCAAAGGCTTGCCCTGAATGCTCTTTTGGAGGTTGAGAATGAGAGGTAGATTTCTGTTTGGCATCCTTCTGTTGAACTAATAGAGAAGGTGGCAATTTCATGGGCATCTGAAGTTGCTCTTGATTATAAGATGGAATTGTCCTGACAATAATCACTAATCTGTTTGCAGCATGTTGAAGGGAAACTATCTGACAGGATCTTTGTCTGCTGACATGTGTCAATTGACCCAGCTTGCCTACTTGTAAGTGCAGCTCAAATTCAGACTATGAACCCAAAGTTTTCTTTCAGGAATGATATTCAAGGCTTGCATGGTCAAGATCTTCCTAACGCCTTGGATGGAAAATTTTTGGGCTTCTGCAGCAATGTGCGGAACAACAACCTAACTGGCCCCATTCCAGATGGAATTGGAAACTGCTCATCATTTCAAATCCTGTATGGCCTCTTTCCACATCTCTACTCCATTCTGGTTGTTGCTCTCAGTCCTATGCTGCATATTTCCCATTTAAGCTGATTAGTCTTATGAGGGATAGACTACACATTTTGGAATGGTGGGGGAATTTCACTTGCTAAACACAAGTGAGCTTGGAAATTGTTTGCTTTTGGTTGCAGGGACTTAAGCTACAATGATCTGACAGAAGAGATCCCCTACAACATTGGTTATCTTCAAGTGAGCACTTTGTAAGTAATCTCCTGGATGAGAATGCTTTGCCTGTGAACCATTTGACTATGTGTTTCTCCAGTACATTCGTAAGTGGTCATCAGAAGTTATACTACTTCTCTGGTAACTTCAGACTAAGGATGCCTGGACAGATCTCTGAAGGCAAGCATCTGTAGTAGTATACAGAGAGCATGCTGGTTGATGGTATTCTGCAAAACAAACAATTTCTGGAGCTTGAAGAAGCACTCTCAAAGTGGTTCATATGGAGTACACTAAAGGAAGGAAAATGTGTTCTTCTGCTCTGTAGGTCACTGGAGGGAAACAGATTCAGTGGCAGAATTCCAGATGTGATTGGGCTTATGCAAGCATTGGTGATTCTGTAAGTTGGATAACCTTGTTCCAGACTTCTGAGAGAAAAAAAATGTCTTATCTGTTTGGTGATGCTGCTTCCTGTTGTTAGCTGTACAGATCCTCATATGATTACATTTTGTAAATTAGGGGGTACTTGCTATGTAGAGACACTGGATGTATTCTTATGACCTTGTCCATCTGTCTCCAAACTCCTCCAGGGATCTCAGTGGCAATCAGCTTGAAGGTCCTATTCCTCCTATACTTGGCAATCTTACATCTTTGACCAAATTGTAAGTGCCTGCCACCTGTCAATTTCAATGAGATATTCAATAGACAAACCATTCCAGTTGTTAGCTGTAATCAGTTAAAGAAAATGAGGCTTGTCATATGAAACAGATGACTTGATAACCAACTCTTGCTTGGCAAAACTTTCCAGGTATTTGTATGACAACCTTCTGACAGGTCCAATTCCTCCTGAGCTTGGGAACATGACAAAGTTGAACTACTTGTAAGATTCAGAAACCTATTGGCTTTTGCAGGTAGCATTATGCTATAGCAAAATGCTGCTTGTTCTGCAGGATACAATGGTGATAGTATGGTGATATTCTGCTGTGCTTTGCCTTCTTCAGCTCACAGATCTGATGAATTGTTATATGTGGTTGGTGTACAGAGAATTGGACAATAATCATCTGACAGGTGAAATACCCTCTGAGCTTGGCTGTCTGACTGACCTGTTTGAATTGTAAGTTCAATGACAACTTTTCTTCTCATCCTTTGTTAGCCCCACTAAATTCAATGGTTCATTTTCAGTTTCCAGCTGGAGGAGATTGTTCTGGAGGCAGAGACTGTTGTCATCCTTTGAAGTTAGTCCGGGTTGTCTTCAGAGCATATCATGTCTGGATTTTTGCATTCAGTGCATTGAGTTTGACAACATTGTTGTTCATATTTTCCAGGAATTTATCTGAAAATCAGTTGACAGGCCCTATTCCAGAAAACATCAGTTCTCTGGCTGCCCTTAACCTTTTGTAAGATCATGCCATCCTTTCACAAAGTTGCAGGATGTTACATGCTCTGGATTGCAAAATATTGCCAGCTGCATGCAAGTGGTTTTAACATACCTGTGAATACCTTCAGTCCCAGGATTTTCATGTCTGATCAGTCTTCTTGTGACAAATTATATACAGGGATTTGCATGGAAATAACCTTGGAGGTATCATCCTTCCAGACCTTGAGAGGCTTACCAATCTCACCAGCCTGTAAGTGCTAGTTGGACACCATTCATTTCCTCTTGAAGAATCCTTTTATCTACCTGCACAATTGAAATATCCTGAGGATTTTCTAGAAAAATGTTGTTAGTATCAATCCTGCAAGAAAGGCCTGGACATAATAGGGTAGAGGTTGTTGACTGAGCTGCAATGTTTCTTTGATATCAGGAATCTGTCATCCAACAATTTCATTGGAGTCATCCCAGATGAGATAGGCCAGATCTTCAATCTTGATACATTGTGGGCCATTTCTCCTTGAACTTACTTTTTACTTTCCTAGTTTTTCATTGCATGGCTTGTATCTTCATGTTTACTGGCAAGTGTGACATCAGCACCTCCTTTGAGTAATTTTACCTTTCAAAGGTGTCAAGTATCATTTCCACAGTATGTATATCCCCTTTGGAGATTATGATCCAGATTAATCATGATTGGTGATGCTTTTTCTACTTCTATCCATGAATCTTCTTGACTCCAAGGCTATTTGCAGAGATCTATCAAACAACAGCCTTAGTGGACCTATACCATCCTCCATTGGCAGCCTTGAACATCTGCTCACCTTGTATGGTTTGCTTCCCTTCTTTTTTTTGGGCATGTTTTCCCAGTGAAATTTTTATAGGCATCATTCATTCGTAGAATTAGTCTCTGTAATAATGCACATGATGTTAATATGATGGTGGCTGTCTTAACTATATTACAACTGCTTACACAGATCTCTCCACAATAACAAGCTCAATGGCTCCATTCCAACACACATGGGGAACTTGTCTAGCCTAAACACACTGTAAGTTTTAGCCGTGCCCTCATCACCTTGATTCTTCCTTCCCAAGCTGTGTATTGTATTGATAGCTAATTTTGCTTTGTGTGGATTGCATTGGCAGTTGTATAAGCTGTGTATTGTACCACACAGCTTGCCTCTGATCTTACTGTATTGGAACACTGGCCACCTCCAGTCCATGCTTTAGTTTCTCAGACATAATGGGAGGAATGGTTGTGGGAAGCAGGGACCTTTCACACAACGATTTAGAAGGATCAATACCTCCAGAGCTTGGCCAGCTTGTTGAACTAAACTTTCTGTGAGGATCCCCACCTTTCATCCCCTCTTAATTAGAGCTGTTTGCCTTCAACAGGCACAGTTTGAGTTTGCACAGAAAAGTATTTATCTTGATAGTTTCAAGCTTGTATTCAACAGTTGTACTCTTGTTGCCTATGCATGCTAGTCTGGGTAGTTTAAATATACATGCATTGAGAGTATGCATCTTGTATTGGTTGCAGGAACTTGGGCTTCAATGATCTCTCAGGATCAATCCCTGAAGAGCTTGTGGACTGTTATGTTCTTAAGTCCTTGTAAGTTATCCATCATTCTGTAACTTGAATATGAGGTTTTGACATACATGCATTAAAGTTACTCACATTTCCAATCTTTGGCAAATATCCCCTGTTGACAATAACAGCTGCTCTTTACCTTATGCCAGGAACCTATCGTATAACAATCTTTCTGGAACAATCCCTGCAGTTCAGAATTTCTCAAGGTTCCCACCCAGCAGGTGAGTCTATGTTTACTTTATTGCTATACCTTTCTCCTTACCACACTGTATGATGCTGTGCTACCTAAGAATTCTTAGACACTCCTTATGTCTATTTGTGGGGTACTGTGTAGCTTTGTTTTATGTGATTTGCCCACAGCTCGGGGTGGCACTTACAGTAGTAGTTCAATGCATGTAACCGTACATGATTCATGGAGCAGTTAGATGTCTGTCAAAGCTGTGAACTTATGTCTGCATTCATTAAGAATCATTTTTTGACTCGTTAATTGTTGACATGGCAGCTATTATGGAAACCCAGAGCTTTGTGGATCACCCAATTCTATATGTGGGGGGCAGTTGAATTCTAGGGCAACCTCTGGAACAAATGGTACATGTCTTAGTATTGGAAGAGGATGAGTTCCCTCCCATCAGAACCTTCAGCTCTTGCTTTCATACATGTCTGGTCTTTCTTCTGATTGTCAGAAAGTTGACATATGTGAGATATGGAGATTTGATTGATGTATATGTACTTTTCTTTGTTTCTGGAAGACTGATTAAATTGCACTGCAGGTACTTTGGGCGCTACAGCTACATGGGGTATTGCCATCTCAGCAATTTTTCTCCTTGGTCTTTTAGTCTTTGGGACAGTGCGGGTGATGCATCCACAATGGCTGCTGAAAAACTCAAAAACATCTCAAGGTACTGGAGAGAAGAATATGTTCAAATAATGATAGTGTTGTTACAGCAACAAAGTCTGTCCAAATGAAGCTTGTATTTTGGTTTCTCATGCAATATTCAAGTCAGGCAATTTTTGGAAGCATGGTTTGGGACTAATGGAAGGTGGTTTTGTGGTGTTGTGGAATGTCAATGAATAGGTCCACCAAGCCTTGTAACATTTCATTTGGGGATGGCTCCACAGTCATTTGAGGAGATGCTAAGACTCACTGAGAATCTGAGTGAGAAGTATGTTGTTGGACGGGGTGGCTCAAGCACTGTTTACAAGTGCACTCTGAAGAATGGCCATTCAATTGCTATTAAGAAGCTTTTGAGCTGCCCTCAGAATATCCATGAATTTGAGAATGAGTTGAATACTCTAGGTAACATCAAGCATCGGAATATCGTTTGTCTACGTGGTTACTCCATGTCAGCTGCTGGAAATTTCTTGTTCTATGATTTCATGGAGAATGGGAGCTTGTATGATCTCCTACATGGTATGTACTCCTTTACAAACCTTTTGAGGAGAATGAGATTTATAAAGTTCTTGAATGCATACAAAAAGACAGGCCATAGCAAGCCTGTAACTAGCAGCCTCTTTCATAGGTTTCTTGAACTTGGTAATGGATACAAGCAGATGAAGTTGCCTCTGATGATGGCAGGACAAGTTAAGAAGACCAAACTGGACTGGAATATGCGGCTGAAGATTGCTTTGGCAGCAGCTCAGGGATTAGCTTATCTGCACCAAGATTGCAAGCCACAAGTGGTGCACCGTGATGTCAAATCATGCAATATTTTACTAGACTCAAACATGGAGGCACACTTGGCTGATTTTGGTATTGCCAAGCACATACAGCCTGCAAGAACTCATACCTCAACCTATGTACTGGGCACCATTGGCTACATTGATCCAGAATATGCACAGACCTCTCGACTCAATGAAAAGTCTGATGTTTACAGCTATGGAATTGTTCTTTTGGAGCTTCTTATGGGCAAGAAAGCTGTGGAGGAAGAAGTGAATTTGCTTGATTGGGTCTGTCCTTTCTCCACCACAGCAAACCATGCTTGGCCATTCACAAATTCAGGTTGAAATAGTAGTGATGAGTACACTGCATGGCTTTTGATTGGTTCTAAACAGTTTACGTGATTGGGTCATGGTCTTGCAGGTCAGATCAAAGATCGACAGCAAAAATTTGATGGATGCAGTTGACCCTCAAGTACAAGCAACCTGCCTGGATGTTGACCATCTTGAAAAAGCACTGAAACTAGCATTGTTGTGTACGAAGCAGAATCCTGTTCAAAGGCCTTCCATGTATGATGTCTCCCAGGTGCTTGACTCTCTTCTCCCTGTTGTGTCTCCAAAATACAAGGCCACATCACAGCAGTCACCTGGATCTAAGCATCGCCGGTACGTAGACACATACAGTGGGAAGCAGGCAGAGGACATCAGAGCCAGTAGCAGCACATCTGGAGGAGACTTACTGGACCAATTTGAAGACGTCATTTCCCGAAATGTATGATTTTTGAAACCCAACAACCCTAGAGCAATGGATTTTAAAGCTGCTCGGTTTTGTAACAACACATACCCCATTTTGTTTTCGTTTCTTCAACAGTGTAGGAAATTGCCTGTCAAATATGCCTTCTTTTAAAGTGCTCCTGGTACGTGCCCCTGCTGATCTCCCAGGGCACACACTAAATCCATACAAGCAGAGAAAATTGAGATGGAAAGTTTGAAATTTCTTGTCCAGATGAGGTCCACCAGTCATAGAAGAGTTTCTCAATGGGGATGGACACACACCCATGGTTTTCATAAAGCTGGGCAGAATTGCAGCTGAAGAGAACCTTTTGTCATACACTCCCTTCACCCACTAAACTCTCAAGGTCTTTGTTAAGGTCAAGAATTTCTCATATGACGACGCTTCACAGTATATAAGTTTGCAAAATGCACAACCAAAAAAAGATTACCAAGGGTAGCCAGGCCTTTTGTTTCTCTTTTTCCACTTTCCCTTCAATGATGTACTTATGGTTTGCTGAACTTTGCATTTTTTTCTAGGTTCATTTTTCTTCCCTCATGATGCAATTTTTGGGGGTTGAAGGCAAAACCCTCACATAGGCAAAATCAAGTTCTCAAGTTTTTCAAAAATTGAGAACTGGCCAATTTGATGCCAATAAGAAAATGTTTACCTTCCAATAAGAGCTTTAGTTTGAACACGTGAATTAATTTTACCTATTTGGACCAACAATCACATGCATTTGTCACATGAAAGATCTTAACACGCAAATTTGAAGGTAAACCTCTTCATATTGCCATCAAATTGGCCAAATGAACAAGTTGAATGCCATGAATGAAGATAGATGATACTATATCAAAATTTCAATGAAAGAAGAATATTCCAATGTACACATTTCAATCAATGAAAGAAAGTGTCTATTGTGCATTATGATTATAGTATGCATCTCTATGAATTGTTGCTAGTTATAAATGACTTTTGCATTATAAAGGCGACATCAATTTTGTGTATCACTATCAACTAATCATAAACAAAAAGCCATTTAAACTACATTTGAGCATTGCCGTGTTTACATGAGGACAATTTTATGGAACAAAAATGTTGTGTATGAAATGACATGCTCATTGTCTTATGTAATGACTCGTAGAAGATTCAAGATGTTAGACTATTTGGATGGTGGATGATAGATGATGCCCAAGCACACTTTGGGCCCCATGTTATGCACATTTTGGGCCTGTCCTGGACCCAACCAAAGTGCATAACATGGATATGTGACAAAGCCCAAAACCTGCATGACAGGACCCAAAGTGTGTGTGGGCAGGGGGGCAATACTAAGATGTATCTGGGCACCACCAGGCACATCTCTGACAAGCGAAAGGGCAGTCAGAGAAAAAGAAGAAGCAAGCAATGCTTTTGTACTGCCTACAATAACAACTCTGTACACATATATATGATATTGGGGGGGGTAAAAAAACCACTCATTATGCTTAGTAGGCTAGGCCTGTTAAAATAATGAAGCAATGATGAAAATCCTTTTAAGAAGGTGCAAAAGAAAAAAATTGGATTTCCTCCCTGACAAAGATCTTTTAAAGTGAAAAATGGTCTTTAAAAAATTATTTATAATTTTTTTATTTTTTTATTTTTAAATAATAAATAAATAAATAAATAAATTTAAAAAAATTAAATTAAAAATAATATTTTAAAAAAAAACCCCTTTTAGATGGCCTTCTGAACACCACCACTCTGTCAGAAGATACATGATTAGAAAATTAAAGTCTCTCCAAATATAGAGACCTATTGTTATTGTTGTCCCTGACAATAAAACCAAAAGTGCTGAAAAGCTTCCCCCCCCCACCCCAATCATCTCAAGCTTGCAAAAGGCTAAAGAATTTGTTTTGAATTTTGCAGTCAACAATTATTAAGCTTTTGTTTTAAAAAAACATTTGAGTTGTTTGGAGTTAAGATTGAAAAAGGGCAAAAATGTTCAGAAGTGGGTCCCTCTGGAATATTGGCTGCCACTAATTAATTAATTAATTAATTAATTAATTTTGGAAACATTCATTTCAACAAAATGGGAATATTCTTAAATATTCATAAATATTTTCCTTCACACAATTTTTATTTATTTTTGATTTGGAAAGAAATAATTTTTTTTTCTTGAAAATTTCAACATTTCTGAAAATAATAATATAATTAGTTTCCAACTGGCCTAGGTAACTAAAGGTAAGGTATTCATTCATTCATTCATTCATTCATTCATTCATTTTGGGAGCAAGTTCAAGTTCTGTGAGGCAAATATAATCATTGATAAAAAAATTAAAATAAATAAAAATCATTGCAGATTGTTCTTCATGTTTTGGAAAGAGTGATAGAAACAAACAGCAAAAGGAAATTTTTAATGCAGCTAAATATGCAGTGGTGGGGATCATCCTTTAGGAACATTTAGCCAAATATGGCTATAAACACCAGATATGAAGCATAAATCTTTGATCATTATCCCTCTATATATTCTCAGCTATATACTGAAATCCAAATATAAGAATGTAATTTTTTTTAACTTTTTTTTTTTTTCCTCATTTTTGGTGATTGAAACCCTCACAACTCACTTCATTTTGAAATTCTAATTGCAATTGCAATTTTTTGGGAAATTTCCATGAATTTTTTTTCGGTTTTTTTTTTCTTTTTTTTTTTTTTGTCCTTTTTGTCAGTTTGGTGCCCCTTCTGTTTTTTCTTTTAAATTTGGCTATATGTTAGAGAGGGTATTTTATTTTTTTTGGTCACCATCTTA